>ERZ1031114.92-NODE-92-length-29538-cov-5.748804_pt1 | contig 29538 bp, 20 predicted proteins | sample MGYA00518740_ERZ1031114 | MGnify/ENA primary metagenome ERZ1031114 (study PRJEB33719, sample SAMN04261276) | wastewater metagenome | biome: rural village; feature: human; material: feces | host: Homo sapiens | place: El Salvador | collected 2013-01-14 ... | reverse complement strand
ATCTCGATCATCGGGCTGGCGAGGGCTTTCTTGAGCTGGTCGTCGTAGCGGAGACGGATTTTGATGCCGGCTTCCTGGAAGTGGTAGCGGACAGCGATCTCCTCCTCGATGAACGGAACGATCTCGTCTTTCTTCAGCTTCAGGAAGGTCTCCTTGTCCATCTCCAGGGCTTTCTGGAGGGCGTCAAGCTCCGCTGACATATTCTTTGAAAGACCGTCTTTCTCCAGTTCCTTCTTCATCCGGTCGAAGTAGGTCTTCGCGCTGGAACGGTAGTCGAACTCCTTTGTCTTGGCGAAGGCCACGAACCCGTCCCAGTCCTTGTCAGCAAGATGGAAATCCTCGTCAGCATCGGCGTGCTCACGGACATAATCAAGGGCATATTCCTGAATGATCCCTGAATATACGAGTGAATATGTCAGGCGGCTGTAGTCGTGTCCCTCGATGGTGACATCCGGTGTGATGCCGCCGCCGTCACGCACCGTCCTGCCGTGGGCGGTCTTGAACTCGTGTGTCAGTGAGTCAGGTATATACCCGACGCTGCCGTCCTCGTTGCGGTGCGAGTAGTCGATCGCCTGGACGCAGCGGCCTGACGGGGTGTAATATTTCGCCGTGGTGACTTTCAACTGTCCGTTGTAAGGCAGCGGGCGGATGCTCTGGACAAGCCCCTTGCCGAAGGTCCTTGTGCCCATAACCGTGGCTCTGTCAAGGTCTTGAAGGGCTCCGGTAACGATCTCGGAGGACGATGCCGATCCGGAATCCACCATCACGATGATCGGGATCTCCGTGTCAAGCGGCTCGGATGTGGTCTTGTAGTGCATCTCTGTGCCGGCGGCCTGACCTTTCGATGAGACTACCATGGAACCTTTCGGCACGAAGAGGGACACGATGCTGATCGCCTCGCTCATCAGACCGCCTCCGTTGCCCCTAAGGTCGAGAACCAACTTCTTCATTCCCTGATTCTTGAGCTTCAGAAAGGCGTTGCGCAACTCTCCGGAGACGTTCTCCGTGAAGCCGCTCTGGTAGATGTACCCGGTAGTGTCGTTGAGCATCCCGGCATATTCAATGTCAGGAAGATGGATCCTCTCGCGTGTGACGATGATGTCCACAACCTCCTTTGAGCGCACCTTCAGCACCTTGAACTTGACTGTCGTGCCAGGCTTGCCCTTCATCCTGTCGGAGCATTCCTGGCTGGTCAGTCCGTGGGTGCTCTGCCCGTCGATCTCCATAATCTCGTCACCGCAGCTCAATCCATGCTTCTCCGCCGGTGACCCTTTGTAAGGCTCGTTGATGATGACGTTCCCGTCCTTCTCCGGCTTGTAGATGAGCGCACCGATGCCGCCGTAGGACTTGTTGATCATCATCATAAGGTCCTCGTTCTCCTCCTCCGGAATGTAAACAGTGTAAGGATCCAGGCTCTCCAGCATCGCGTTGATGCCGGCCCTTTCGATCCTGTCCACAGGAAGAGAATCCACGTAAGAGCGGTTAAGCTCCTTGAGTATAGAGTTCTGGATTTCGGTCCATTTCCCGAGCTTGAAACTTTGTGACTGCCCGAACGCCGCGGTGCTGACCACTACCGCCAGCGAAGCCGCTATCAATGATTTAATCTTCATATTCTTTGAATATATTCCTGAATATCTCCGCCTCCGCCCTAGTGACGGAAAGCCAAAGCACGAGCGCAACACCCGTGCCAACCTCGCAAATTTAAGCATTTTCCGAAAGATATGTCTATTTTAGTCTTGACAGCCTTTCTTCTATAAGTGATTTGTATTTTTCTTTCAATATATCGGAAAGGAAGGACACATCAAGAACTTCAAACCAACGTTGCTTGTTTGAAATCATTTTGTCGATAATCCATCCACAGACTTTGCCATCGATTCCTGCCGCTGTCATCGCCTCTTCGAATTCTGTTCTTCCAAATCCGGCGATGCCGCCTTTGTCTTCAACTCCGCTGCCAGTCAAAGGCAAGGCTAATTCATCGTTGTCTTCGATTCCTGTCAACAGTACGGCGAGAAGATCGTATGCCGGTGACAGACAGTAGTCGGAGCCATTTGTCGAAATCAGTGAAAAATTCTTGCAGTGCATATCTGAATTGCCTGAGATCCACGAGAATAACACAATTTCCCAGAAGCGTTGGACATCCAGAAGCGGAGCGGATGAGTATCTCTTTACAACATCTGAAAGTTGTGCATAGGAGCCTCTGTATTTGTGTTCTGTCAGTCTGTTTGTAAGTTGGCACATATCCAGCATTGAGTATTCCTCCCCTTTCGACCCTCTGTCCATCCTCTTGGTGATATACGCAAGTTCACCGTCTGACATCCTGATCAATCCGTGTCTGGCGGTGCTGATCCCGACGGCTTCCGCCATATTCATCGTTACATTCTCTAACTCCGGCATCGATTTATAGACAGGACTTTGTGGCTTGAGAATATATCCACCCCACAGTCCCACAATTGTCAGTCTATCTTCCTCGTTGCGTCCTCCTTTATTGATATCCAATGATAATTTAGCCTGGACGCCAGTCACGGAAGTGCTGGATTTTATGACTTCCAACGCCAGCTCAGAAATGTTGTCTCTTGAATATGGTAATATAGGTACTTTAACACATCCAAATAGCCTTCTGGCGCACGAGGAATGATATCCCCTTTCTCCTTCTTTTAGAGCCTTTCCGCAGCAAAGGCATTTATTACCTGTCTCCATAATGTTCTCTTACGCTGATGTTTCCGATGCAGTCCTTACAGCAAGCCAACAGTAGTGACATCCTGTCTCTCGGATCTATTTTCCAGGATTTGTGCACTATGTCAAGGAGCCATCCCTCAGGAATCAACCCATCGAAGACCGGGAACATCATTTCTTTTGAATATTCGGTCTCAGTCAGCGGCATTGTCGGGCTGATAGCCTTGGCACTGACGGATTTCAGATACTCGCCGTCATAAGAAAAGTGACAGCCCTCGGAATCCTCTGTCAGAACCCCGCAGAAAGTGTCGTCGATGTAAATGTCAGCCTTTTTCATCATTCATTGATTTTATGTGCTTGAAGTTCTTCTCCAAAGAGTCTTAGCACTTGATTGACTTTGTCCAATTGTACAGTATTCTTGCCGTTTTCCAGTTCCCGGACAAACCTGATTCCTACCCCGGATCTTTTTGCCAGCTCGACCTGGGTCAGCCCGAAAGTTTTCCTCTTATCACGAATATGTTCTCCGATGTTCATAATAAACTCGATTATTAATCCCGTAAGGGTACAAATATAATAAAATTATAGGAAAATCATCCCTTTCGGGGTTGTTTTGGGCGTTGCGATAAGAAAATATCGTATTTTGTAGATATTTATGTAAGTTTACAGTCAGAAATAGATTTTCGATATATGACAAAAATAGTTTTCGCGACGGGCAACCGGGGGAAGCTGAGGGAGGCTTCCGAGATTCTGGGGGAAGGGTTCGAGCTGGTGACTCCGGCGGATTTCGGGATCACGGAGGACATTCCGGAGACGGGGGAGACGCTTCAGGAGAACTCGCTCCAGAAGGCGCGGTATATTTATGACAGAAAGGGTTGCGACTGCTTCGCGGACGACACGGGGCTGGAGGTGGATGCCCTCGGCGGCGCGCCTGGAGTCTATACGGCACGTTATGCGGGACCGTCCAAGGACTTCAATCTGAACATGGACAAGGTGCTGGCCGAACTTGCTGGACTGGAGGCGACCGGGAGGGAGGTCAGCCGCAGGGCGCGTTTCCGCAGTGTCGTGACGCTGATTCTGAACGGGAAGGTCCATCAGTTCGAAGGCACGATGGAAGGCACGATCGCCCGGGAAAAGTCCGGCAGGGGAGGCTTCGGCTACGACCCTATATTCATACCTGATGAATATCCTGGACTCACCGCCGCCGACATCACGGAGGAGCAGAAGAACGAAATCTCGCACCGTGGCAAGGCTCTGCGGGCGATGGCGCAGTGGCTTAACGGGCGGCAAAAATAAGCTGCCGGAAAAGATGCAAGTTGTTGCCAGATGCGCGAAAAGGCTGAACTCATAGTCATCGGCCACACCAAGGTCGGCGAGAATTCCATCGTCCTGCACACGATCAGCCGGGAATATGGAAGGCGGGGCTTCCTTGTCAAGGTGAGTCCCAAGACGGCGATGGCCCTTTTCCTGCCCTTGAATATTCTTGAGGCGGAGGTCACCCGGAACCCGAAGTCGGATCTTTGGTTCGCCCGCAACTTCGTCAGCGTCAACCCTCTCGTGGGCGTGCGCGGGAATATTCATAAGAACACGATGACACTTTTTATGAGTGAGGTGCTGTTCCGGGTGATAAAGGACCAGACGAATGAGGAGGGGCTGATGGATTGGCTGAAGAGATCCATACTGACGCTTGATGCCCTGCAGAGCGACTTCGCCAATTTCCACCTTTGGTTCCTGCTGGAGCTCTGCGCCGTCCTCGGTTTCAATCCCGACACGATAGATCTGGCTCCTTTCTCCGGCAAGCATCTCGACCACATCAAGTCCCTGCTGACCAGTTCTTTCGGCGAGGCGATGCTGCTCCCTCTAAGAGGCTCCGACCGCAACGAGATCGCCGAGTGCATCCTCAAGTACATCGAGCATCACACAGAGTCTTCCGTCAATGTGCGCTCGCTGGCTGTGCTGAGGGACATTTACGGTTAGGTCCCGCCGGCACTCGGGTGCGTAAAATCCCGGTTTTTCAGGTCCAAGGGTGTATAGGGTGCGGAAATACGGGATTTACCTTATACTAAAGAGAGGATGGCTAAGGTTTTTTAGTCATTCTCTCTTAATATTTTTTGTCAGATGAGGGTTTTTGCTTATATTGCAAACTATTAATAACAATAACAGTAACCAAGTCGACCTGTTTATGGACAGATTTGCAAGAAATTTTAACTTGTCAAGCGGAGCCGCCGCCATTGTCGTGGCCTGCTTCTTGACGGTGCCGTGTCATAAGGCAACCGCTGAAACACCTTCCGCCGTTCAGGCAGAAGTGACCGCTCAACAAAACATCGACATCAAAGGCCGTATAGTTGACCAGAACGGGCAGCCGGTCATCGGCGCCAGCTTGTTCCAGCAAGGAACAAACAACGGGACCGTCGCTGATGTTGATGGTAGATTCTCAATCAACGTGCCGAATGGCGCGTCTCTCAAGGTTTCCTGTCTTGGCTATCAGGATGTCATTGTCACGGCCAGGAACGGGATGACAATTATGATGAAAGAAGACAACGAGATGCTCTCCGAGGTTGTGGTGGTCGGCTACGGTGCCCAGAAAAGGGCGGACATCACCGGCGCTGTCGCCTCGGTCGATGTCGGAAAGACTTTGGAGAGCCGTCCTATCGCCGATGTCGGTCGTGGACTTCAGGGCGCTGTTCCGGGAATGAACATCGTGATTCCTACCGGAGAGGTCGGTTCGGATCCTCTCATCAAGATCCGTGGCCAGATCGGCTCCATCAATGGAGGAAGCTCTCCGCTGATACTTTTGGACAACGTGGAGATCCCGAGCATCCAGCTTGTCAATCCTAATGACATTCAATCGATCACGGTTCTGAAGGATGCCGCGTCAGCCTCCATCTATGGCTCGAAAGCCGCGTTCGGCGTTGTGCTCATTACAACCAAGAACGGCACCCGCGGCCCGAAGCTTCAGGTGTCATATTCAAACAACTTCTCATGGCAGAACCCTGCCAAGGAAATCAACATCGGAGGGATCGAGGCTCTTGAATATACCTACGACGCGCAGGTGAACAGGGAGGCTCCGATGCCGGCAGGCGGTTTCTGGAGAATCGACGAGAACAGCCTTGAGAAGGCCCGCCAGTGGCAGGAGAAATATGGCGACACGGTTGCCTGGAACGATCCTATCCTTTACGGTCGCGACTGGTACTACGATGGAGCCAACAAGTACGGCTACCGTCTCTATGACGGCGTCAAGGCGATGGTACGCGAGTGGGCTCCTTCCATGACCCACAACCTCTCCGTGACCGGCTCGAAGGACAATACGTCTTTCAACATCGGTCTTGGCTATCTTGACCAGAGCGGCATGACAAAGCCGGCCAAGGTGGATGATTTCAAGAGGTACAACGCTTCCTTCGGATTCACCAGCGAGGTCAACAAGTATCTCACTCTTCGCGCCAGCGCCATCTATTCGGACCGTTACAAGCGGTATCCGGGAGTGGGTACGACCAAGGCTGACCCTTGGCTTTATCTCTACCGCTGGAGTCCTCTCTTCCCGATCGGAGTGATGGAGAGAGACCACTATCTGCAGGAACCTGCGTACGAGCTGATGGCTGGCAACACCGACAGCCTGAGGAACAAGTACTTCAACATGAATCTCGGTATGACCATCAATTTCACCGAGAACTGGAACTTCCAGTTTGACTACACCTATGACAGGCAGATGACCGACAGGAACAATTCCGTGGTCTATTTCGAGGCCGGAAATCACTGGTACTCCCCGACAGCCTGGGTGGAGAACGGCAGTCAGGTCTATGTCAACGAGGAGGGTCAGGTTGTCGAGTCCGGAGGAATGCCGGCCTACACCTTCCCTGTCAAAAGGTACCTCAATTCCAACATCCGCGAGGGGTCCGACTATGTCGGGAATTACTCGCGCAACGATGACAACAACACCATCAATGCCTACACGACCTACCACCTCGCCCTTGGTGAGGACAACCGTCACGACTTCAAGTTCATGCTCGGTATGAACCTGGTGGCCGGCAAGTGGAGTTCCTACACGGTAAGAAAGAACAGTCTCACCGTCCCGGACAACCCTCAGTTCGCCACCGCCACCGGTGACCAGTTCGCCGACGGATCCAGGGACTGGTCTGGCAGGCTTGGCTTCTTCGGACGTGTGAACTACTCGTTCGGCAACAGGTATTTCGTGGAGGCGAACCTTCGCCGTGACGGTTCGCACAAGTTCCCGACAGACCTTCAGTGGAAATGGTTCCCGTCATTCTCCGCCGGCTGGATATTCACAAACGAGAGTTTCCTTGAGCCGGTGAAGCCGGTTCTGAGCTTCGGTAAGATCAGGGCTTCCTGGGGTAGCGTCGGCGACCAGTCTGTCTCCAGCAACCTCTACAAGTCCATCCTTGCTGGCGGACAGTCCTCTTGGATCGGCGGCAACGGACAGAAAGTCACCAAATACGACACACCTTCGCTTGTGGACAGCGACATCACGTGGCAGATGATCGAGACCCTTGACTTCGGAACGGACCTCCGCTTCTGGGACAACCGCATAGGTCTCACGTTCGACTGGTACCGCAGGGACACCAAGAATATGATCATCCCTGGCGAGACCCTTCCTTCCACCCTTGGTGACTCCGCCCCTAAGGGCAACTACGGTAATCTCCGCACCAATGGTTGGGAGATCGCTTTTGATTTCAGCCATAGGTTCTCAAACGGCCTTGGAGTCAATTTCACCGCCTCCTTGGCTGACGCGACCACGAAGATCACGAAGGGTGCAGACTGGGCTACCCCTTGGGAGGACCGCCTTCTCAGCAATGCCTACTCGACAGGCCGCCGCTACGGCGACATCTACGGCTATGTCACAGACCGTCTCTACCAGAAGGATGATTTCGTTTACGGTGCAGACGGCAGGATCGAAAGGGTCAACGTGATCTACCGGGGCACGATCCACTCCACCAACAAGCAGACCGCGAAATACCCTGTCTATCAGGTTCAGTTCGAGAACGGTGACAAGCTTGTGTGCAGCCCTGGCGATGTGAAGTTCGTGGACATTGACGGAGATGGCTACATCTCTTCCGGATCCGGCACGAACGGAGATCCTGGAGACCGCGTGGTGATCGGCAACACAACCCCTCGCTACGAGTATAGTTTCAGACTCGGCACAGATTGGAAGGGATTCGACTTCTCCATCTTCTTCCAGGGTATCGGCCAGCGCAAGATCTGGGGAGGCGGACAGCTTGCCATTCCTGGCTACAGCGCAAAGGAAGGCGCTCTCCCTAAGACCTTTACCACCGATTACTGGAGAGAGGACCGCACCGACGCCTTCTATCCTCGCGCCTGGGACCTCGGCGGAGCCAACGCCGGCTTCACGATGCAGGTGCAGAGCAAGTATCTGCTGAATATGGCCTATCTCCGAATCAAGAACATCACTCTTGGATACTCGCTTCCGCAGAAGCTCCTGAAGAAGGTCTGCCTCAATCAGGTGAGAGCTTACGTCTCGCTTGAGAACTTCTTCACCTTCGACCACCTCAGGGGACTGCCTATCGATCCGGAGACCATCACCGGTTACTCTATGTTCAACACCACAAGCTACAACCTGGAGAGAACCGGTGTGGGTACCCCTACCTTCAAGTCGGCCTCGGTTGGTCTTCAGTTAACCTTCTAAATTATGGCAAAGATTATGAAACTCAAGATATTTTCAGTAATCGCAGGACTTGCGCTGCTTTTCAGCGCCTGTGACGAGGTTCTTGACCGTCCGTCCCCGACCGTTGCGGAGGACGAGTCATATTGGGTCAGCGCCGAAAAAGTGCGTCTCTATTCCAACAGTTTTTATCTTCACTATTTCGAGGGTTATGGAACTGGCTGGACACACTCCTCGGCTCCGTTGCTTGACTACACGTTCAACGATGACGTTGTGAACTATTCCACCCAGGCTCAGTTTACCCGTGCCGTGCCTACATCGACAGGCTGGGGCGGCAACTACAAGTGGATCCGCCGGGCCAACATCATGGTTGACAGGATCGACAGCAGGATGAAGGACATCCTTTCGGCGGAGGAATATTCCCACTGGATGGGAATCGCCCGGCTTTACAGGGGGCTGGAGTTCGCCCGTCTTGTCAACACCTATGGGGATGTCCCTTACTATGACCATGTTGTGAAGACCTCCGACTTGGATGACCTCTATAAGGACAGGACTCCGAGAAACGAGGTGATGGACAATGTCTATGACGACTTTGAATATGCTCTTGCGAACATCCGACTCAATGACGGCGCGCAGAACATCAACCGTTATGTCGCCGCCGCCCTTGTGTCACGCTGGGCCCTTTACGAAGGAAGCTGGCAGAAGTATTATTACAACAATCCTTCTCAGGCCACCAAGTTCTTCAATCTGGCTGTCGCCGCCGGTGACATCGTGATGAACAGCGGACGCTTCGACATCACACTCGATTTCCGCTCGCTGTTCGGCTCCAAGGATCTATCATCCAGCAAGGACGTTATCCTTTACAGGAAATATGACGCTGCGCAGGGTGTGACCCATTGCGTCGCCTCCTACAGCAATGTGAGTGAGTCCAGATCTGTCGGCCCGAACCTCTCTCTCATCAAGTCTTTCGTCTGTGTCGACGGTAAGGACTGGCAGACTTCGTCTGTGGAGAACTCCAAGGATTTCTCCCTGGCCAACCTTATCAAGACCAGAGACTCCCGCTTTGAGGCTTCATTCTACCATAAGCCGACGGTCAAGTCCAAGAGTTGCTACCTGTATCCGGTCAAGTTCATCCCTCGTTCGGCCTTGAAGTATCTTGAGGTCAAGGGGGGAGCGCCGGATGTGGAGTACACTTCCGTGAACAACCTCAACGGCTATCCTGTCCTCAGGTACGCCGAGGTGCTTCTGAACTGGATCGAGGCCAAGGCTGAGCTTTCCACTCTCGGCGCCGGTTCTGTGACACAGGCTGACATTGATCTGTCCGTCAACAAGATCCGCAACCGTCCTCTCGCTCAGGAAGCAGTCGAAAGAGGAGTTCAGAAGACCGCGCCGATGGAACTGGCCGCTCTTCCTGACGATCCGTCAAGGGATTCCGATGTCCCGGCTCTCCTTTGGGAGATCAGGCGTGAGCGCAGGATGGAGTTCGCTTTCGAACACTCAAGGATCATCGACCTCAGAAGGTGGAAGAAACTTGAATATATGGACACGGACGCCAATGCTGACCTGCTTTCAGGCACATGGGTGAATTTCCCTGCCGAATGTCCGGATGACCTCGTTGCCGACAACAAAGGCAAGATCCGGGTGATGACAGCGTCAGGAGACCTCATCACCTTCGATGGTAAGAACGGAGCCAAGATGGTTGGATTCTTTTATCCGGCCGAGAACAAGGGAAGGCTTCCTTTCCTCAATGTTCCGAACATCAACCCTTATCTCACTCCGGTCGGTTCCAACACCATCACGGACTATTCCAACAAAGGCTACAAGCTCACCCAGACGGAGGGTTGGCCTGAATCATCGAATTAATGACTGATAATCAGAATGACAGATAATATGAAAAAGATAATAAGACTCTCCCTCGCATTGCTGGTCTTAGGCTTTGTCTCTTGTGAGAAAGAACTGCCGAGCCAGGTTGAGCAGCCGTACGACACGGAGATTTCGGCGATCAGTATTGTCAATGCGGGAGCCGACGGCGCGACCGTGATGGAGGGACGCATCGACGAGTACAACAAGATGATTGACTTCAAGAGAATAGTCCCGGAGACGGACTTTTCCCAGCTGAAGGTTAAGGCCACGCTCTCCGAGGGCGCGGTCCTTGAGAGCGATGTGTTTGATTTCTCAATGGACGAGGAGACCACGGAGAAGACACAGATCCTCAGGATCAAGAACCACAACCGCTACAAGGACTACTTTATCCGTGTCAGGAAGAAGGTTCCTGTGTTTGGCGCTGATTGGGAGAAGGTGAAGACCTACGGCTTCTGCGCCGCCACCAACAACACCTACGAGCACTTCAACTCAGGAACTACCCGCTGGGCCGGATTTGACGGTGAATATGTACTCGTGGTCTCCAGAAAGGGTGGCACGAATCCTCATCTGCTGAAGGTCTCCGACCTGAAGGAAGGCAAGATCGAACCGATTATGCTGAACAACGAGGGTGTGAGCGGCGGAACTTTCCCGATTCATAGCGGAGCCGTGATCAAGGGCCACACTTATGTGAGCAACCTTTCAGGTGGCGGCAAATGGTCCCCATTGAAGATTTACTACTACGAGACTCCGGCTTCCGCTCCGGAAGTGATTCTGAATGTGACGCTTGACACTATCGACGGTGCCAACTCAAGGCACGGTGACAACGCCTCGTTCAATCTTGACGAGAACGGTAACGGTTATGTATTCTTCGGCAACAACGGCTCCACGGATGTCCTGAGGTTCACCATCAGGAACTGGAAGGAGATCGATCCTGCCAGCGCCACGGTTCTTGGCTCAGACTCCAAGGCTAACTCCTACATTACTGTCAACAGGATCTGGGGAACCGACAGCTACATTTTCGGCGGAATCTATATGGCTCCAAAGATTGTGGACGAATCGATGTCCGTACAGTATTCCCTGAAGTCCACCAGTGTCCCTAAGCAGTCAACCGCTTGCCAGATAATCAGTTTCAATGACGAACGCTATCTGGTCACAATGACTGCCGGCAGAACCGAGGACGTGACTCCGACGATGAACGTCTATGACATCACGAAGGGAGGGGACACCTTGACTGACTGCCTTGCCAAATTTGAGGAAGGTGACTGCAAGCCGGTATATTCATTCATCCTTGGTGGCGGCAAGAGCATCTCTCCGGGAACTAATCTCAACTACTACATTGAGAAGGACGCGGCCGGAAAGGACAGCAAGCTTTACCTGTTCGCCGCCCGCTGCGACTCTGGATTCGCGATCTGCGAGTTCCCGATAAAGGTGGCTCTTGACGACTGATCGGTGCGGAAATGAAAAGATTAGCAAGAATATTTTTGTACACGCTTCTGAGTGTGGCCTTCTTCGCCTGCGGAAAGGAAGAACAACCTTTTAAGCCTGGCGGCTCCACTGGCGGAGGAGGCTCCGGAGGCGGTGGCACGACTGATCCGGTCAAGGTCGAATTTCCGAGGAAGGAACTCAGAGGTGTCTGGGTGGCCACTGTCTGGGAACTGGACTGGCCTATGGGCGCGCACGACGCGGCTTCACAGAAGAAGAAGTACACCGACTATCTGGATTTGTTTGAGAAATGCGGCATCAACGCTGTGTTCTTTCAGATCCGGTCCAAGGCTGATGCCTATTACGAGTCTCAGTACGAACCTTGGAGCAAGACCATAACCGGCGAGCCGGGCAAGAATCCGGGTTACGATGTCCTCAAGTTCCTGATAGACGAGACCCACGCCCGCGGGATGCAGTTCCATGCTTGGATCAATCCTTACCGTGTCGAGACGAGAGGTTCCGCCTCGGCTGAGTTTCCAGCATTGGATCCTAAGATTCCAGCCTCGATGGTCAAGGACTACAACAAGATCCGTGTCTATAATCCGGCTCTGCCGGAGGTTCAGGACAGGATCGCCGCCATTGTCAAGGAGATCATCACAAAATACGATGTGGACGGCCTTCACATGGATGATTATTTCTATCCGTCATTGGAAAAAGGAGAATCTCTGAATGATGCTGCTGAATATGCCAAATATGGTTCAGGATATTCAAAGATCGAGGATTTCAGGCGCGCCAATGTCACCAAGGCGATCGAAAAGATCCATAATGTGATTGTCCAGACCCGTCCGGAAGTGATTTTCTCCGTCAGCCCTCAAGGCAACTATGACAACAACTACAACGCTTTGTTCGCCGATGTCGCCACTTGGACCCGCAACGGATTGATTGATGTGATTATCCCTCAGCTGTACTATAGTGTCGTAACATTCCAGACAAGGATCAAGTGGTTCGTTGATAATGCGTTCAAGAGCCATCTGATGGCAGGCTACGGAATCTACAACTTCGCTTCGGACGCGTCCAATCCGGATTTCAAGACCACGTCCTCGTTCTACAGCCAGTACAACTACGCCGCCCAGATCAAACGTGTTGAGGGTGCTCTCTTGTACAGTGCCAAAAGCTTGACGGGAAATAAGATCGGGATAACGGACGCTGTCAAGGGAGCGTTCGGGACAAAGACTCTGATTCCGTACCTTCTTGCCGCTGACGAGAAGAAACCGGACGCTCCGACAGGGGTGAAAGTCGATGGCTCCGCCTTGACTTGGACCGGCGCGGGCCCGATGTTCGCGGTTTACAAGTTGGACGGAACCAAGAAGAAGGCGACATTGGTCGGGACGACAAAGGACAAGAAGTTCAGCCTTCCGTCGAAAGGAACCTATCTGGTGACCGCCATAAGTGAGCTTAACTCCGAGAGCGACGCGTCGGAACAGGTGACTTATTGAGATCTGGTCAGAAATATTCATAAAGAACGGTTTAATCCGTGAGGGAAAGTAAGAATGCTTCACCTCACGGGTTTTTCTTTTGTCCCAAGGCGAATAATTCGTTATATTTGTGCTTTAGTAAGCGTTAAAAAATAAGTTGAACTAAATTTTGTGTCAGATTTATGAGGATAGATTTCTTTTGGAAGAAGTAGTGTGTGCCGGTGGCACATGACTGATGAGAAAAGAAATATAGACCATAAAGATATACAAATTGTTCAAGTTACTTTTTAATGATTACTTAGTCCGCGAAAGGAATATGTTTTCAAAGGAACTTAAAGAAGAATGCGGGGTGTTCGGTGTCTGGGGCGTGCCCCACGCCGCCGAGGTGACCTACTACGGTCTCCATTCCCTTCAGCATCGCGGCCAGGAAGGCTGCGGAATCGTCTCGGTCAACGATAATGGAGAACTTCACCGGGTCAAGGGACTCGGGCTCGTGACCGAAGTCTTCAACAGCGAGAATCTCGGATCTCTCCACGGAAATATGGCGGTCGGCCACGTGCGCTACTCCACCCATGGCGGTGGCGGCATCGAGAATGTCCAGCCGTTTCTCTTCAGGCACAACAGCGGTGACTTCGCCCTTGTCCACAACGGCAACGTGGTCAATTCCGCGCAGTTGAGGAAATATCTGGAGGACCGCGGCAGCCTTTTCCAGTCCACATCCGACAGCGAGATCCTGGCCCACCTCATCAAGAAGGAGCCGGTCGAAAGGAACAGCCCGAGAATCATCCCTATCATGGAGGCCCTGAATATGATTGAAGGGGCTTTTGCGTTTATGGTGATGACCAACCACAGGATCTATGCGATGAGGGACAAGTACGGCCTCAGGCCTCTGTCCATCGGGCGCATCGGCGACGGCTATGTCCTCAGCAGCGAGACCTGCGCGTTCAGCGTCGTGGGAGCGGAGTTTGTCCGCGACGTGGAGCCGGGCGAGGTGGTCACGATCGACCACCACGGCATCAGGAGTCGGAAATATTCAGACTACCAGCGTCACGCGATGTGCGCCATGGAATATATTTACTTCTCCCGCCCGGACAGCGACATCGAAGGCCGTAACGTCCATTCTTTCAGGAAAGAGAGCGGAAAGATCCTCTACCGGGAGTCGCACGTGGACGCGGACATCGTGGTCGGGGTTCCGGACTCCAGCCTGAGCGCCGCCTCCGGTTACGCCGAGGCTAGCGGACTTCCTAACGAGATGGGACTCATCAAGAACCGCTACATCGGCAGGACTTTCATCCAGCCGTCGCAGGAGATGAGGGACAAGGGCGTGAAGATGAAGCTTTCTCCTGTGCGGAGCATCGTCAAGGACAAAAGGATAATACTGGTGGATGACTCGATCGTGCGTGGGACTACATCGCTGAGGATCGTGCGGATGCTGCGCGAGGCCGGGGCGAAGGAGGTCCACATGAGGATCGCCAGTCCGATGATCAAGAATCCGTGCTTCTACGGAGTGGACATGTCCACCCACAAGGAGCTCCTGTGCTATTCAAGAAACCTTGAGCAGGCCCGTCAGGCCATCGAGGCCGACTCGTTGGCGTTCCTTTCTGAGGAGGGCCTTTTCGAGGCCGGTCACCGCACCGACCTCTGCCTTGCCTGCTTCAACGGCAACTACCCGACCGCCCTCTACTCCAGCATCGAAGAGGTCAACGAGGAACATAAATTTTAGAAGTCTTTCTGATTTGCTATAGATTCCCTTGACGTTCCCGGTGAGTTTCGCCGGGTCGTCAGCGTAGGGGGTGCTCCCGGACGGTCATAAGGACATCTCGTTCAGAATTGCAAGGTAAAAGGCTTCCGATGTAGCCGGAGAAGGCTCCCCTGTGCAAATCTGTTCCGGGCTGAAGGATAGAGGATGCCTTGCAAGGCCTTCAGGGCTGAATCCGCCTGGACTCGCAGGAACAGAATTGCAGCGGATTGCTGCTGGAGCAGGATGTTGGCGCAAATCTGTGGAAGAAGGTTGCGGGGGAGCGGAGGGACAGCGATCTTTCAGATGGCTCACATCCACGCCAACCTTGCCCGGATTCCGGAATATTATCCTGTTGCCGGATACTCGCACTGTAGGATGCGTTGAGGAAAAGTAATCTGAGTTGCAGCAGACCACAAAACCATCGCGTATGGCGTACATCTGCGATTCGTTTTCCGGAGCGAAACCAATCGGAAGATAGTCAGAGCGGTGTCAACATAAAGCCGGAGCCGTTGCGGAAGTAGCACCGAGTTTGGTGGAAACATTGACGCTCTCTTTTAGTTGCCCCCGTCATTGGTCTGCACCCAATGTGGCTTTGCGCGACTTGCCAAAGCAAAATGATAATAATCAATAACAAATAAACTCATTTACCGGTTTAATTATAGTTTTCCTTGCAGGGTTTTGAGCAGACCGGTTTCAGTGAGGGACATCGCGGCGGCGAAGTCGCGGTAGGTGGTGAGGGAGCGGGGGATGTTGATGCCGATGATGAGGATGCGGCCGCCGTCTCCGGAGAGATCACCGACTTTGTAGACGAAGAGTTCGTCCTGGCGGAGGATGAAGCGGGTGTCGGGATAATATTCACCGTTGTCGGGGTTCATCACCAGAAGTTCGGACGGGCAGATGAATATGCCGGTCTTGGAGGAGGTGATGTGGAGGTAAGAGATCATCTGGCTGAGGTCTTCGCGCTGGATATTGTCGTTGAAGTACCGGGAATCTTTGGGGTCAGAGAGACGCTTGTACTTTGCGTCGGCGATGACGGGCTTGCGGATGAAGTCGGGGAATCGTTTGTATTTGTTCGGTCGGTCGAGGAACGGGAAGATGGCTCCTTCGCCGGTCTTGTTTTTCGGATGGGTGAAGCCCGCTTTCGTAAGGGTTAGGTTCAGATATTCCTCCCAGAGCCAGGCTCCGTCGAAGAGGACTCCGTGGATGCGGCTGGCGGAGGATTCGCCGTAGCCGAGCTTTTCGCGGCGGAGTATCTGCAGGCAGAGCTTCTGAAGCGGGCGGTACTCGGAATAGTATGGGTGTATTTTCGGCTTGGAGTTGGCCAGCATCACTTTCTTGAGGTAGCCGCGGTTGTAGGACGGAGTGGCCTGGACTATCTGCTTGATGTAGCCCTGGGTCTCCGGCGTGGAGTGGAGGATGCCTTTGGAGGCTGAGTTGCCGCGGAGATATTCAATGGTGTGGCGGATCAGCTGGGTAACGGAGTTGTCGTAGTTGTATTCGCGAGTGGTGTAAGCGATTTTGCCATTGCTGAACGGGTAGTTGTCGCGGATGTGGGCACCGATGTCAATCGAGCCACGCACGCGGCTGTTGTTGTATTCACAACGGGAATATTCACGGTAGATGCCCTGGAGTACGGCCTTTTGGAGGAAGTACGGGAAGAGAAGGGCGGTGATGTCGAGGGCGCTGTCTTCGCCTAGCCTGTGCTTCAGGTCAAATATGTTGATGACGAAGACCTTTTGGAGCATGTACTGCATGAACCAGTCGTTTTCCGCCTCCTTCGAGAAGCGGGAGCGGATGGTCAGTTCGGTGTCGCCGTAGCCGATGAAGCCCATTATGTTGCCGGTGGTGAGGCGGCCATCTTCGGAGAGGGATAGGATCAGCTCGTCATCAATCTTGTCATCGTATTTGTCCTCACGGCTCGGGAAGAGCCAGACATCGTTCTTGTTTTTGTCAACGAGAGAGTCGATGCGGCAGTCGGCGATGTTCCGCAGGTCACTAATGGCCTGAGGGTCGCTGACAATGAAGTTGCCGCAGTTGTTGTCTGTCGTGACAATGCGCATCGGAGTTATTCGGCTGCTGGGATGGCTTCGGATTCAGCAGGAACAGCAGTTGCAGGAACCGGCCCCGGTTTAGGCTCTTCGGCAGCATCGTAGGCGGCTTTGATTTCCGCGATGCGGGTGTCAGCCTCGGGTTCGCCACGGAAATATTCAGTGACGATGCCGCTGAGGTGGTTGTCCCAGAGGTCGCTGAAGTTGCCGTCCGTCAGTTTGCGAAAGTATGCTCCACCGATGCAGTAGGCTTGGCCGAGCTTTTCCTTTATGATGGCGTTGACTGCGTTCATCTTGGCGAGTGCATCGCCGGAGATGCCCATATTGGCGGCGCTCTCCTCGGCGGTGACTTCCTTCCACGCGAAGCGGCGGCGGATGGCGAAGTCCATTGCCTCAACGCCCCGGTCTACATCGTTCATCGTACCGATGATGAAGGCATTCTCCGGAATGTAGAAGCCTTCTTTGAATTCGTCACCATCCTCGACCATATTGATGTACTGCGTCTTGACCCGTCCCTCAACGCCCCGGTAGTCCGGTTCGATGGAGTAGAAGAGTTCGCCGAATATCTTGGAGAGCTCGCCGCGGTTGATCTCGTCAATGATGAAGACGAAGTCGGTATCCGGGTTGTTGAGTGCCTTCTTGCAAAATTCTTTGAATATGCCGTCTTGACGTGAGAAGTTGCCGTCTTTGTCCGGGCGAAGTCCCTCAACGAAGTCTGTGTAGTCGAATGACGGGTGGAACTGCACAAAGCCCACCTGCCCGCGCTGCGAATCATCAAGCTCGCTCCATTTCTTCGTGCCGTCTGATACTATCGATGCCGCCACCTGCTTGGCGATATATGTCTTGCCCGTGCCCGGAGCACCTGTCAAGATGAGGTTTTTCTTGGCTTTCAAGAGAGTCTCAATCTTTTGGACAAAGGACTTGTCATTTTCATCCTTTTTCTTTTGACTCTCAAGAGCAACATTCTCAAGCTCCATTCGTTTCAAGGATTCAGTGTCTTTCCACTCCAGTAATAAATTTGGATCATGCCTTTTCGATGGTATCCATACTACATATTTTGCCCGATCATGCTGAATCCAATAGAATTCTGACGTGTGAGCAATAATGGATTCAATAACAGGCCGATTAGACCCGCTATTATTCATCAGTTGACTGATATTGAACGGGACATATCCTTTTATGCTGTCCGCCATTTTTGTAAGATATGAACCGGCAACGCTATGGTTTTCTCCAGTAGGAGTTAGCGCATTGACTCGTGGTTCTTCCTCCTCGACACCCACAAAAGTACAATAATCCTCACCCCTGACATACTTGCATCTTGTGCCAGGAGTCAACTCCTTTATCAGGCTAATCAAGTGTTGTAGTTCCATAACATTAGTGTTTGCGGGTTACATAATCATAAATATCAAGCGCAATGCCCTTAGCCGCCAAATAGGGAACGCCATTGCCAATTGTCTTAAATGCATCTGTAAGAGTAACATTATCAGGTATCACATAAGATGCTGGAAGCGATTGTATGGCAAGAGCTTCAGCAACAGATATTCTCCTTGGTAAATACGGATGAATATGAACCTCATTATTGCCATACGCAGCTGTTGGGGAGTAGCGCCAACGATGTAGCCTCTTGTAGCATTTCTTTTCATTATCCCCCTCATCTTTGGATTCAAACCTATACAATCCTGCTCGTGGCTTAAAATACATAGACTCGTTGGGATGATTGGCCACGTCATTTTTCTCCCACCAATATTGTACCGTCAGCTCGGGGATAATACCCTCTGGCATAGACAGCTCTCCATTCTCTACATACCTTGAAGTCGTGGGCCATTGCAAATTGAAAACATCCCTTGAGAACTTCTTGTTTTTATCCCAATCAAAGTTTGTAATCGTACCAGCCTTTGACACAACGCCCAAGGGTTTTGAGAATTTTCTCTGAAAACCAACCAAGATAATTCGGTCTCTATCTTGCGGCGCACCAAATTCAATGGAGTTTATAAGTTGCTCAGTCATATTATAGCCAGCCGCTCTCAATTGAGATTTCAACTGTTCAAAGAACTCTCTATGTTTAGCCGTTCTATATAAGCCTTTTACATTCTCGAAGACAAAGAAGTCCGGCTTAATGTCACATATGAGATTAACATATGTTTGAGACAGTTTTCCGTTATCCCCTTCCTTTCCTTTATTTTTTCCTGCAACAGAGAAATCCGGGCACGGTGGGCCTCCGATGAAGCCCACCATATCGATACCATCCAAACACCTTGATTCTTTTACCCAGTTATGCAGTTTATTGTTCTCATCCTTATCGTTAAGCCATACCGCTACATCCCCGACATGATGTCCGTATGTCGGCGAAGGAATCCCCATTCTTTCTCTTGAAAACTGATAAATCTGATCGAAAGAATCTTTAAATTCATTGACAAACAATGTCTTATAATGTCCGGTGGTCTCAAAACCCAGATCAAGGAAACCTGCCCCGGCGAAAAATGAAAAAATACCTATCATGCTTATAGTACCTCTTTGCTATAACAGTAAACGTCAAAATCCTCCCAAACCTACCGCTTCCCCGTATTCTTCAGCCCGGCAATCCGCTTGACTTCGTTTATTTCAGCTATGAACTGTTCGGTGGTCGGAAGGTACAGCTGGTACTTGCTGGCAAGGATTGTCCTGTTGTCTTCCGGCAGGGTGAGCTTGACGGCGGTGTCGTTCTTGTCGGAACACAGGAGTATTCCGATGGTCGGGTTCTCGTCCTCGGACTTTTCGTAGCGATCGTAGTAGTTGACATAGAGCTGTAACTGCCCCAAATCCTGGTGGGTCAGCTTGTGGTTCTTGATTTCTATGATGACAAATGAGCGAAGCAGTCGATTGTAGAATACAAGATCCGCGAAATACTCATCGTCCTCAATGAGCAGCCGTTTCTGTCTGGCTACGAAAGAGAATCCCTTTCCCATTTCGAGGAGGAAGTCCGCAATATGTGAGATGATTGCGCTTTCAAAGTCTCTTTCATAATACTCCGGGCGTTTCTCAAGACCAAGGAATTCCAAAACCATAGGGTCTTTGATGATTTCTGTCGGTGATTCCGGTTGGCGCTCGTTGCGGGCTACAGCAAGGACCTTTCCCTTGTCGTTGCTCATCAGAAGACGCTCGTAAAGCATTGAGTTGATTTGGCGCTCAAGTTGACGTTTAGACCAGCATTCATTGACGGCTTCCAGCTGATAGTACTCTCGTTTGTCGGGGTCTGGGATTGAGATAAGCAGTTTATACTGAGACCAGTTCAATTGCGAACACAGTGTATTCGCAATTGGGTATATGCGGTAGAACTGCCTGCACATCTCCAATTGACGGACGGAGAATCCGCTGCCGTACTCCGGCTGTAGCTGCTTCGCAAGGTTCTTGATAAGATAAGTGCCGTAGCCGGCTCGCTCTTTCCCTTGCTGCTCTTTCTCGGCGATGCGCTGACCGATGGCCCAGTACATCCGCACGCGGCAAAAGTCCACGCTGCGGACGGCGTTGCCGCGCGCTCCATCTATGATAGCCTTGATCCCGCTGACAAATTCGTTCAGAGGAGATTCCAACTCAGTTCTTCTCGATCCCATCTCTTCGCAAAAACTACAATCTCACAAATTTAGTCATTTTTCTGATTCATTTGATTCCTACTATGTCGAAATGATCACGAAATGATCAGCGGGTTCACACCTACATAATACCCTCAAAGGCGGAGCGGGGCAACACGTTCCCGGAGGTTATGGACACCTCGTTCAGAATTGCAAGGTCAAAGGCTTCCGATGTAGCCGAAGAAGGGTCCCCCGTGCAAATCTGTTCCGGGCTGAAGGATAGAGGATGCCCCGCAAGGCCTTCAGGGCTGTATCCGTCTGGACTCGCAGGAACAGAATTGCAGCGGATTGCTGTTAGGGATGGATGTGGGTGCAAATCCGTGGAAGAATCATTACAAGAATCAATACAACATCCAGAAGGGGTTGTCGTTATCGGATTTTAGTTGTAACTTCGCAGAGTCAGTGATCGCTCTGACAACATCTGGCCTTGGTGAGAGATTCCATACCATGGCCTTAATGTTTTTCAGGTGATGCGGTTGCTGGATTTCAAGGATTTATATAATACAAAATACACTATGGCAGTTGATTACGAGAAGGCGGGCGTGAGCCTTGAGGCGGGCTACGACGTTGTGCGCAGGATCAAGAAACACGTGGCGTCGACCGACAGGCTCGGCGTGATGGGAAACATCGGGGCGTTCGGAGGAATGTTCGATCTTTCAAAACTGAACATCAAGGAACCGGTCCTGGTCAGCGGAACTGACGGAGTCGGCACTAAGCTCAAGCTGGCGTTTGCGATGGACAAGCACGACACCATCGGCATCGACGCCGTGGCGATGTGTGTCAACGACGTTCTGGCCCAGGGTGCGGAACCGCTTGTGTTCCTTGACTACGTGGCCCAGGGAAAGACCCGCCCGGAGGTCGTGGAGGCGATTGTCGCCGGAGTTGCTGACGGATGTCGTCAGGCCGGATGCGCCCTCGTGGGCGGTGAGACCGCCGAGATGCCTGGAATGTACGAGGACGGTGAATATGACATCGCGGGCTTCACCACAGGTGTCGTGGAGAAATCCAGACTCATCGACGGCACGAAGGTAAAGGCCGGGGATGTCCTCGTTGGAATCGCCTCCACGGGAGTCCACAGCAACGGATTCAGCCTTGTGCGCAAGATCTTTTCCGACAACAATCTGGATCTCTTCAAGGTTTATCCTGAACTGGAGTCCGACCAGCCGCTCGGCCTTGTCGCCCTGACTCCGACCAGGATCTACGTGAAGCAGGTTCTGGACGTGATCCGCAACTGCGACGTGCACGGAGTCGCCCACATCACCGGCGGCGGCTTCGACGAGAACATTCCGAGAATCCTCCGCGAAGGCCAAGGAATCGAGGTGAATGAAGGTTCCTGGACGATCCTTCCGATCTTCCGCTTCCTGGAGAAGTACGGCAACATCCCCCACAGGGAGATGTTCAACATATTCAACATGGGTGTCGGAATGGTTCTGGCTTTGGATGAGTCCGAGGCTCAGAAGGCCATCGACATACTTGCCGGCTACGGGGACAAGGCGACCGTCATCGGCCGCGTGACCGACAAGCCGGGTGTGGATATTCATTTGCTTTAGTCAGTCGTGGCGGGTTTTTTGTGATTTTCGCTGCAAGGAATTTGAAATAGCAGGATTTGGGTGAAATGATTAAAGCTTCAGAATTATGAAAAAATCATTTGCTAAACTGACCGCGGCCATCGGCCCGGCACTGCTCTCGATGCTCGGATTCTCCGGCTGTGAAGACAACATCTGGAGTAATCGTTGTGAGTACGGTGTGCCATCCTGTGATTTCAAGGTCGATCTGACGGTTTTGGACGAAAGCGGAAAGGGAATCAAAGGCATCCGCGTCGTTCCTTCAAAACAATTGACTTACGACAAAGACACTCTCTTCACCGACGAGAACGGAAAGGCTGTCGGTGCTTATGATGGGGTATGGCCGATGAGTGAGGTCAAGTTCTATTTCGATGACGTTGACGGAGATGCCAACGGCTCTTTCAAGCGGGACAGTCTGACAGTCAAGGCTGAGACTCTGAAAGGCGGTAGCGGGAATTGGTATCAAGGCGAGTTCGCTCTTAAAGGCACAAAGACTTTGAAGAAGGAAGAGTAACGGATGGACGGACTTTCGATCAGAAGAAGAATCGCGCTTGACATCGCAAGGTCGATGCGCAAGTCTCAGGAGGAGGAACATCCTCTGAGGCAGCTCTTCTGGGAATGTACGCTCCGATGCAATCTCCGTTGCCAGCATTGCGGAAGCGACTGCAAGCAGGTCGCCGCCACTCCGGACATGCCGAAGGAGGATTTCTTCAAGGTGCTGGACTCCATCGCCGCCAAGACGGATCCCCACAAGGTTTTCGTCATCATCTCCGGTGGAGAGCCGACGATGCGCGCGGACTTGGAGGAATGCGGCAAAGGAATATATTCCCGTGGATTTCCGTGGGGAATGGTTACGAACGGCTTCGGGATGACGGCGGAAAGATTCTCTCGTCTCCTCGGAGCCGGTCTTCATTCTATGACTGTCAGCCTGGACGGCTTGGAGGAGAACCACGATTGGCTTCGTGGGCGTGAGGGCAGTTTCACGCGTGCCGCTGAGACGATCAGGATGGCTGTCCGGTCAGGAATAGCCTTTGATGTCGTGACATGTGTAAATCGTAGGAACTATCCGCAACTTCCTCAGCTAAAGGAATTTTTGATTGGACTTGGGTTGAAGGAATGGAGGCTTTTCTCCATATTCCCGCAAGGCCGCGCCGCCCTGAATCCGGATCTTCAGCTTCCGCGGGAGATGTTCCGTGGGATGCTGGATTTCATCAAGGAGACCAGAAAGGAGGGGAGGATCAAGGCCAGTTATGGTTGCGAAGGCTTCCTCGGCCCTTATGAGGGTGATGTGAGGGATCATTTCTATTCCTGCCAGGCCGGTGTTACTGTCGGTTCCGTGCTGGTTGACGGTTCGATCTCCGCCTGCACGAGCATCCGTTCGGACTATCACCAGGGCAACATCTACGAGGATGATTTTATGGATGTCTGGGAGCATCGCTTCCAACCTTACCGTGACCGGAGCTGGATGCGGAAAGACGACTGCGCCGACTGCAAGTACTGGAAATGGTGCGAGGGCAACGGAATGCACCTCCGTGACTCGGGCGGCAAGCTGATGCTCTGTCATCTGAAAAGAATATTGGACAAATAATTTATTAACGTATATTATGCGAGCTTTAATCAGTGTTAGTGACAAGACGGGTGTCGTTGATTTCGCCCGGGAACTCGTGTCGCTCGGATGGGAAATCCTTTCCACCAGCGGCACAATGAGGATGTTGAGGGAGGCAGGTCTGCCTGTGACCAGCGTAAGTGATGTCACGGGATTCCCCGAGATCTGCGACGGCCGTGTGAAGACCCTTCATCCTAAGATCCACGGAGCCCTTCTCGCCCGCAGGGATATTCCCGATCATCTGAAACAATTAGAGGACAACGGAATCGAGAAGATCGACCTCGTCTGCGTCAACCTTTATCCGTTCCGTGAGACGATCGCCAAACCGGATGTCACGATGGAGGATGCCGTGGAGCACATCGACATCGGAGGCCCGTCAATGCTTCGCAGCGCCGCCAAGAACTGGGCCTCGGTCACAGTGGTAGTCAACCCGGAGGACTACGCCACTGTCATCTCCGAGATCAAGGCAACCGGTGACACGACTCCGCAGACCCGTCTCCAGCTGTCCGCCAAGGCTTACACCCACACAGCCGAGTACGACAGCGCCATCGCCACATATATGCGCGCCCAGGCCGGTCTTCCGGAGAAGCTGTTCCTTGAATATGACATCTGCCAGAATCTCCGCTACGGTGAGAACCCTCACCAGCAGGCCAAGTTCTACAAGACCCTGAAGCCGGTTCCATATTCATTGGCCACCGCCGAGCAGTTGAACGGCAAGGAGCTGTCTTACAATAACATCCAGGATGCCAACGCCGCCCTCAACATCGTCCGTGAGTTCGACGAGCCTTTCGCTGTTGGCCTCAAGCACATGAATCCGTGCGGAGCCGGCCTCGGAACCGATGTCGTGGATGCGTGGAAGAAGGTTTACGAGGGAGACAAGACCTCCATCTTCGGAGGTATCGTGGCGTTCAACCGTGAGGTCAACCTTGAGGTTGCGCAGCTGCTCAAGCCGATCTTCCTTGAAATCGTGATGGCTCCGTCATTCGCACCTGATGCCCTTGAGCTTCTCCGCGCCAAAAAGAACCTGCGTGTCCTTAAAGTGAATATGGAAGGCTCTGTCAAGGAGCAGATGCAGTGTGTCAGCGTCAACGGCGGGCTTCTGGTTCAGAATCAAGATCTTACAATCGTACCGGTGACCGCTTCGCAGACTGTGACCGAGGCTGTGCCGACCGAAGGGCAGATTGTCGATCTGAATTTTACCTGGAGGATTGTCAAGCATGTCAAGTCCAACGCCATCACCGTCGGCAAGGCCGGGATGATATATGGCGTGGGCGCCGGCCAGATGAACCGTGTGGGCTCCGCCGAGCTTGCCCTGAAGCAGGCAGCCGCCACTTTGGCCGAGGAGGAAACCTCCAGGACAGGCGTTGCCGTTGACCCTAAGGAGGCCGCCCGCAAGGCCGGTCTCGTTCTGGCTTCCGATGCGTTCTTCCCGTTCGATGACTGCGTTACCCTGGCGGCCGAGTACGGCGTGAAAGCCATCGTGCAGCCTGGCGGATCCGTCCGCGACGAGGATTCCATCAAGAAATGCGACGAGCTTGGCATCGCCATGGTCTTCACTGGAGAACGTCATTTCAAACATTAATATCATCTTCGTGGCAGATAACTGTTTGACAATCAGGCAAAATGCCATACTCGTGGTCCCGAAAACAGAACCAGGAAGATGACGATTTCGTTGAAAGTCAGCATGTTATCTGCCAAGCCTTTATTATCAGTGAGTTAGCCGTTTCCCTTTGGTGGATTCCGACTAAAGAGAATGCTTGAAATAATTGAATATTAAATGATTAGTAAGCGTGAATAATTGATCTCTATGCGAGTATTTCATTTCGAATCAACGAACAAGAGTGACGGCAAAACGATAATGCTGGACTCTTTCCTGACCAAGAACGTGCTGGTTGTCGGTAGCGGTGGCCGCGAGCACGCCATCGTGGACACTTTGAGCCGCTCCAGACGTGTCGGCAAGATATTCTGCGCTCCTGGGAACGCCGGGATCGCCGCTCAGGCCGAGTGCGTTCCTCTCAAGGAGACACAGATCCCTGAACTTGTGGAGTTCGCGAAGGAACACGGTGTTGACCTGACGGTTGTGGGGCCGGAAGTCCCTCTCTCCGCCGGAATCGCCGATGCCTTCGAAAAGGCTGGATTGAGGATATTCGGACCTTCCGCCGCAGCCGCCCGCATCGAGTCCAGCAAGGATTTCGCGAAACGGCTGATGGAGAAGTACGACATTCCGACCGCCGCCTTCAAGACCTTCGACAACTACGATGATGCCATTGAATATGTCAGCAGACACACCTTCCCGATTGTCCTGAAATATGACGGGCTGGCCGCCGGCAAGGGAGTCGTCATCCCGGAGACCTTCTCCGACGCCAAGGTGGCTCTGAAGGATATGCTCCTTGACGACAAATTCGGCAAGGGCAAGGTCGTGGTCGAGGAATATCTCACCGGCCCCGAGTTCTCGTTTATGTGCTTTGTGAACGGTAAGGAGGTCTTCCCTCTGGCCATCGCCCAGGATCACAAGAGAGCGTTCGAGGGAGACAAAGGGCCTAACACAGGAGGTATGGGAGCATATTCACCGGTTCCGGTCATCACCGCCGAGGATGAGGAATATGCCCTTGAACACATAATGAAGAAGACTGCCGCCGCGATGGTCGCCGAGGGTTGTCCGTTCAAGGGACTGCTTTACGGTGGCCTGATGAAGACTCCGTCCGGCATCAAGGTCATCGAGTTCAACTGCCGTTTCGGAGATCCTGAGACTGAGGTGGTTCTGCCTCGTCTGGAGTCAGACATCTACGACATATTCTCAGCCATCGCTGATGGTGGAATGTCGGTGAACGCTCCGGAGGGGACTGATTCCGTGGAGGGCGCAAGGCTTTCATCCGCCGAGCTTATGCCGGAGATCATATGGTCTTCCGAGCAGACTCTCGGCTTTGTGATGGCTTCGAAAGGCTATCCGGGCTCTTACGAGAAAGGCTTTGCTATCACCGGTTTGGATGAGGCTTTGGCTGATCCGTCGGTCAGGATCTATCAGATGGGAACCAGGGAGGTCACAGATCCGGAATCCGGTGCCAAGTCTCTGGTGACTTCCGGTGGCCGTGTCCTGATGGTGGTCGCCTCCGGTGAAACCCTCCGCCAGGCCCGTGACAAAGCCCTCGCCGCCGTCCGTAAGATTCACTGCGACAACCTCTTCTGCCGTGCCGACATCGGGCATCTTGTCCTTTAATTAAAACTCTTGCTTCTTCACCGCTTGCGGTGAAAGCAAATTCCCCCAGACTGCCTGAAAAGTCTCGGCTAGAGTTCTAAAGTCTGTACCCTTATACAAGGGCGACAACGAATTTTCAATCCTCTGAGGTGGTAATTAGACTTTTAAGACAGTCTCCCCCGAGGGGAGGGATTTAGGGAGAGGGTAACGTGAATAGATTGTCGTGGTAGGCACTTTGAACATGAGATAAGTTTTTTCAATTAGTAATAACCTTTTAGCGAGGTACAAATGTTATGACAATATCTGGAAAAGATTTAGCGGCCAGGTTAAAGGCCCGAATGGCCGAGCAGGTGGCCACATTCCCTGCAAAATATGGCCGAGTCCCTCATTTGGTCGTGATCCTTGTGGGAGACGACCCCGGCAGCCAGACCTACGTCAGGAACAAGGCCAAGGCCTGTGACGTGGTAGGAATCAGGAACACCACAGTCAGGATGCCTGCCGACACCCCTGAGCAGGTACTCCTCGACAAGATCGCCGAGCTCAACGCCGATGACACCGTTGACGGCATCCTTGTCCAGCTTCCTCTCCCGAAGCAGATCAGCGAACCGAAAGTGATCGAGGCCATAGCCCAGTCCAAAGACGTTGACGGCTTTCACCCGCTCAACACCGCTGCCCTTTGGCAGAAGAGACCGAACTCCTCCTGCGTTGTCCCTTGCACCCCTATGGGAATCATAAGGCTTCTTGAGGATGCCAATTATGAGATTGCCGGAAAGAATGCTGTCGTGATCGGCCGCAGCCAGATTGTCGGTCTCCCGATCACCAAACTTCTCCTTGACAGAAACGCTACGGTAACAGTCTGTCATTCAAAGACAAAGAACCTTCCGGAAATCACCAGGCAGGCAGACATCCTTGTCGTTGCCATTGGCCGTGCCAAGTTCGTGACCGGTGATATGGTCAAGGACGGTGCCGCCGTGATCGATGTTGGAATGGACCTTGACGAGAACGGCAAGCTTTGCGGTGATGTGGACTTCGCCTCCGTCGAGCCGAAAGCTTCTGTCATCACCCCTGTTCCTGGCGGTGTCGGTCCGATGACTATCTGCTGCCTAATGGAGAACACCATCCAGTGCTTCCTGAACAAGGTCGCTGTGCGCTGATATTCATGCCTGAACATTAATGTCAAAGAAACCAAGACAGGTTCAAGGTCTCCAGTCCTTCTATAACACTAGCGAACCAAGGCTGACAACAGTAGGCTTGGCTCGCTTTGTGTATAATAGAATACGTATTGAAGACCTTTGGTTGGGCTCCAGTGAAATTGGAGGTTACTAATATGTTCTTGTTGATGTGATCAGGGTAAAAGTTCTCAGTGTTATAAAAAAATTGCCTATCTTTGCCGCCACAGACATTAATTATGCGCAAGAACACTATCCAATCAATATCCGAACAGACCGGCTATTCAGTCTCGACAGTTTCCAGAGTCCTTTCAGGCAAGGCGCAACGCTCCAGAATCAGTCAGAAAGCGATTGAAATAATTCAGGCGGAGGCGAAAAGAATCAACTATACGCCGAATCTTCTTGCGCAAGGGCTTCGTACCAGCCGCACCTACACCATTGGCCTGACTGTGCCGGGGATTGACAACCCGTTCTTCGCCACGTTGGCGAGCACTGTGATCGAGAATCTTAAACTCGCCGGCTACCACACACTTCTGTCCGACTCGTTGGAAAATGAGAAGGATTTCGAGAGTTCCCTTATGATGTTCCGCTCAAGAAGCGTGGACGGCATAATCGCTGTTCCTGTCGGCAGCACGACCGAATTGATGGACGAGATCACCGGCAACATCCCTACTGTCCTGATAGACCGTTACTTCGAGGGAACCTCCCTACCATACATCTGTACCGACAACTACGCCGGTGGCTATATGGCGACTGAATATCTCATCAACCGCGGCTGCCGCAACATCCTGTCAATCCAGGGCGTGGAGGGCTCGACCCCTTCAATGGAGCGTGTCAGAGGCTTCAAGGACGCCATCAGCGCCCACAGCGAAAAGCAAATTGAATATGCAATTGTGGGTGACGCTTTCTCTGTCGAGAATGGTTACGATCAGGTCAAGAGAATATTCAGTGATGGGGTAAGGTATGACGCTGTGTTTGCATATTCATCAACCATCCTGCTTGGTGCCATCCGCGCTTTCCGCGAGCTTGGCGTGAGGATTCCGGAGCAGGTGGGCATCATTTCTTTCGACAACAACGGTTTCCTGGACTTTTTGGATCCCGCCATCACCCGCATCGAGCAACCCCTCTCGGAGATCGGCCGCCTGGCCTCCCAGGTCCTGATCGACATCATTGAGAACAAGCATCAGGATCTCCCCCCTGTCCAACGCCTCATCGCTCCGACCCTCATCGTCCGCGACAGCTGCTGACGACGGTCGTGGCAGACCTACCCATCGGAAGGAAGTTCATTCAGGCTGTCAGCGGAGTCCGCGACAGCTGCTGACGACGGTCGTGGCAGGCCTACCCATCGGAAGGAAGTTCATTCAGGCTGTCAGCGGAGTCCGCGACAGCTGCTGACGACGGTCGTGGCAGGCCTACCCATCGGAAGGAAGTTCATTCAGGCTGTCAGCGGAGTCCGCGACAGCTGCTGACGACGGTCGTGGCAGGCCTACCCATCGGAAGGAAGTTCATTCAGGCTGTCAGCGGAGTCCGCGACAGCTGC
>ERZ1031114.71-NODE-71-length-33437-cov-7.497424_pt1 | contig 33437 bp, 39 predicted proteins | sample MGYA00518740_ERZ1031114 | MGnify/ENA primary metagenome ERZ1031114 (study PRJEB33719, sample SAMN04261276) | wastewater metagenome | biome: rural village; feature: human; material: feces | host: Homo sapiens | place: El Salvador | collected 2013-01-14 ... | reverse complement strand
CCGAGATCTACACTCTTTCCCTACACGACGCTCTTCCGATCTATTCACCTGCTTCAGCCACCGAATCGTGCGAAAAAGCCGGCCGATGTTCACACGGCTTCGCTTTCCCCGCTCTTCACGGCCTTCAGCACGGCGAACGTCGCCCGCGTCACGTTCTCGATCTCGCACCAGGCAATCGGCATCGCCGCGCCCGCCTTGACCGCCGCGACGGTCGCCGCCAGCTCTTCGGCAAACCCCTTCTGCTGCCGTCCCTTCAGCTTGCGCTTGCCCAGCTTACCCGAGCAGACGGTCGTGCAGAAGTTGTCCATCACCGCCGTCGAGCCTTCGCCGTGGATCTCGCACCTCTCCTTCGGCAGGGCCGTGTCGCCAAAGGCCACGTATTCGAGCGTCCCCACGCTTCCGTCGGCAAACTGAAGGTTCACGCTGATCGAATCCTCCGGCGTCTCGGCGGCGTTGGCCGTCTGGACGCAGAGGGCCTGCACCTTCGTCACGGGCGCGCCGCACACGAAACGCATGAAGTCGATAAAATGGCAGCCCTCGCCGACCATGCGCCCGCCGCCGACGGCGGGGTCCTGGATCCAGACGTCCTTCGGAATCGTCCCCGCATTGACGCGGTAGTGCATCACGAGCGGCTGCGTGCGCTTCGCGAAATAGTCCTTCAGCAGCTTCGCATGCGGACTGAAGCGGCGGTTGAAGCCAACCATGATCTTGGTCAGCCGTGTCGAACGTGTAGAATCTTCTTCGCGCCCGACAGATTCCCCAACGCCATTTGTCAATTCGTTGAGCTGCGCCTCGTCGATGCAGAGCGGCTTCTCGGAAAAGACGTACTTGTCCGCCGCGACAGCCGCCGCAATCTGCGCGGCGTGAAGGTCGTGCCGCGTCGTCACCAGGACGAGGTTCGTCTCCGCGTCCTCCAGCACCTCGCCCTGATCCGTCGCCGCGAACGCAAAGCCCTCCTTCCGCCCCGTCTCGCCGCAGCTCATGCCGCTCGCCGTGCAGATGCCGCGCAGCCGCACGTCCGCCGTCTTCTTCAGGGTCGGCAGGAGAACCGCCTTGGCGAAGTTCCCGCAGCCAATGAAACTCACGCCGACCGTCCCGACGGGAGAGGCGGAACGTGCAAGGCGCGGCGTGAAGTCAACGCGCCGCTTCGGGAGGGACGCGCTCGACCCCTTGCGGCCCTGCGGGTTCGCTTCGCTCAGGCAACCCGACGCCTGCGGCGCGGGCGAAACTGCCATATCCGCAACCGCCTTGCTCTGATCGCCGTATTCGAGAACAATGCCGAGATACGGCTCCTTCCGCACGCCCAGCAACAGCTGGTAGGCGTCGAGCGCGTCGTCGAACGGAAAGCGGTGGGTGACGAGCCGCGACGGCGTGACCTTGCCCTCGGCGACGAGCTGCAGGAACGCCGCCATGTTGCGCTGCTCCGTCCAGCGCACATAGCCGAAGGGATAGTCGACGCCCTGCTCTTCGTAGACGGGATCGTAGCGCCCCGGCCCGTAGGAGCAGCTCAGGCGGAAGTCGATCTCCTTCTTGTAGTAGGCGTCGCGCGGTAGGTTCATGCCAACGAGGCCCGTCGCCACGACGCGCCCCTTCTTCTTCGAGATCTCGGCGGCGACCGTGACCGGCTCGTCGGAGTGCGTCGCCGCCGTGATGAGGACGGCATCGACGCCGTGGCCCTCGGAGAACGCCAGGGCCTCGTCGGCGAGGTTGCCGCTCACCGCCCGGTCGCAGCCCAACTCTTCGGCCAGCCTGCACCGCGCGGCGTTCGGGTCGAAGCCGATCACGCGGCAGCCGCTCGCCTTGAGCATCTGCACGGCCAGGATGCCCATGAGGCCGAGGCCGATGACCGCGACCGTCTCGCCGAGGCGCACCTCGCACTGGCGCACGCCCTGCAGCGCGATCGCGCCGACCGTCGCGCACGAGGCGTCCGCGAAACTCACGCCGTCGGGAATCCGGGCGATCAGGTTGCGCGGCACGGCATTGCATTCGGCGTGGTTCGCGAAGCCCGCGCCGCCGCAGGCCACGCGGTCGCCAACGGCGAACCCGCTGTCGCGCCCGGCTTCGACGACGACGCCCGCGCTGGAATAGCCGAGGGGAATGGGCTGGTCGAGCTTCGCCTGCACCTTCTCCAGCGTCGCGAAGACCCCCTCGGTCTTCATCTTGCGCAGAACCTTCCTGACCTGGTCGGGCATCTGCAGCGCCTTGCCGACCAGGCCCTTCCGGGCGAATTCGGCGAGCATGCGCTCCGTCCCCGCGCTCACGAAACTCGCCGCCGTCAGCACGACCGCGCCCTTCGCCGGGCACAGCGGCGCCGGCACGTCCGCCAGCCACATCTCGCCGGTCTTGAATGACTGTAGAATCTGTTTCATCGATCCGCCACCATCTTTATTTCGCGGGCTTTCCATAGAGCCCCTGTACAAATTCACGGCAGGAGAGAGCCTGAACGCCGCTTCCGGCTGTCGGCGTGCGAAGGGCCGCCTCGTTTGGATTGTAGATCAACTGCATGGACACATCGAGACCGTCCGACGCAAACGCCTTGGCAAGTTTGCGCATGGGCTCGCTCATGTGAGGCGAAATCGTCGCGGACGTCTTGCATTCGGCCAACGTGACCGCGCCCGCATGAGACGCAACGACCAAATCGACCTCCAGGCCCTGCTCATCACGGAAATAATAGACGTCCCCCTCCTCGGCCCGTGACCATTGGGCCTTCAGCGTCTCCGAAATGACAAAGCCTTCGAAGATCGCCCCATAGAATGGCGAACGGACAAGTTCTTCGCGACTTTGGATGCCAAGCAAATGGCAAACGAGACCGGAATCCAGGAAATACAGCTTAGGCGTTTTCACCAAACGCTTCCCGGCATTCCTGAAGTAGGGATAGACAAGCCGGACAATGCCGGAAACCTCCAACACGCCCATCCATTCCGTCAGCGTCGGCACGGACACCCCCAGAGGGGAGGCCATGGCCGTCTTGTTCAGCATTTGTCCGTGTCGTGTGGCAAGAACCTTCAGGAAGCGATGGAACGCAGACAGGTTACGGACGGCCAACATTGAACGGACATCGCGCTCAAGGTAGGTCTGCACATATGAGGAAAACCAGAGCGTACGGCCCGCCCCCGCCGTCACGGCCTCCGGGTAACCGCCTGTAAAGACAGTGACCCGGGAATCTTCGTAACTTGAAAACGGAGCCAACCGGAGAATCGCCGCGCGACCGGCCATGGACTCGCTCACGCCATCCATCAACAGCGATTCCTGCGAGCCAGTCAGAATCCACTGTCCCTTGACATCTGGTTGCGCATCAATACGGGAACGGATATAGGCGAACAGCTCAGGCGCCTGCTGGATTTCATCTATGATGACAGGCAATTTCAACTCGTCAAGGAAACTGCGCGGATCCTCTTTGACCAACTGCAAAACATCGGGGTCTTCCAATTGCACATAAGAGGCATTGGGGAAAAGATGCTTCAAGAGAAAGGTCTTTCCGGCACGCCGCGGTCCGGTCAGGACAATGGCAGGGAACTGCGCCAAGGCACAGACAACCGCCGATTCAATTGTCCTTTCTACGATTTTCATGCCGCTATTATAAACTATTTAGATACCATCCGCAACCGTCCAATTGTTGAGAATCCTAAAGCGGCACTTTAGGATTCTCAACAACGGAGGCGAACGATACACCCCTCCCCCTTGCCGGGCACAGCGGTGCCGGCACGTCCGCCAGCCACATCTCGCCGGTCGTGGATGACTGTAGAATCGGTTTCACGGCATTTCCCTTATCTAACCTTATTATCTAACCTTATTTCAAGATATTTATACTCACACATTCTCGCCACCATCTCGCGGCATTTCACCCAACGCCATCCATGCACACCACTCCGCCACGCCCCGCGCCAGAAGTAATTGTAAAGGTTTCCCAGGAAATAGCGCAACGGCATGCGACGGTACAGCCATTTCAAAAACATTCGACGTTCCAGTTGATTTCCGAAGATTCTAGGCTGCGCCGCCAACTGTTCTCCGTTGCAACGCTGAAAAGCTTCTTTGAATGTATAATGATTCTGCTTGGCGACCCAATCCGTCAAGTCTTTTGAGTCCAAATGCTCCATAACGCCCTGTAATTTGCACCATCTCCCGGCTATGAGCGGATGCTCGTTCACGGAAATATCCGTAAACCGGCATTCGCCCGTACGCCAGACACGCTGGACTTCCGCTTTCACACCTTGCATTCTGCGTCCCATAAACCACAGAACCCTGTCAAACGAAAAACCGATGTCCTGCCGGCCTGTCTTCAACGCCTCGCGAAGTTCCGCCTTCAAGTTCTCGCTCACTCGTTCGTCTGGATCCATCTTCATTGTCCAAGCCGTCTTGATCGGCAGGCTGAGCGCGAAATTCCACTGCGCGCCAAACCCCTCGAACTTGTGATAAACGACCTTCGCCCCCTTCGACTCGGCAATCGCGACCGTCCGATCCGTACTTCCAGAATCAACGATATAAATCTCCTCGGCGATGTCCTTCACATTGTCAATCGCCGCGCCAATATGGTACTCTTCGTTTAGCGTGATGAACAGAACGGTCAATGAGGGCTTTTCCATTCCGATAACTCCTTACAGCCAAGACACTCTTAATCAACTCTTACGCAAGCCGGTCTCTCGCCCCCTCGACACAGCCATTCATAGGCAGACAACATCGTCCGCCCAACTTTTTCCCAGCTGAAATCGCGGCGTATCCATTCACGTCCACGCACGCCCATCCCCTTCAGCGTTTCCTGCGGCAAAGACATCGCCTCGTCCAGCGTCACGGCAAGTGTGCCGACATCATTCGACACACACCATCCGCAACGGTTCTCGACCACGCCGCCCCAAGGCGTATGCCTTGAAGCAACGACCGGCGTACCGCAGGCCAACGCCTCGGCGACCGTCACACCGAAGTTTTCCGTGTGGCTCGGCAACACGTACAGATCAACGGACGACAGGAACGCATATTTCGCCGCTCCATTGATCTCGCCCGTAAAACGAACATTCGCGATCTTCCGTTCCGCAATGATCGCCTTGAGAGTCTCGACCATGCCGCCATCCGGCCCTGCAACAACGAGTTCCCAAGCCGGATGCCGCGCCGAGGCCTTTTCCCACGCCAACACAAGGCTGTCCACGGCCTTGACCTTGTGGATACGACCGAAAAACGCCACGGTTCGCTTCTCGCCATTTCTTGACCGTGCGGTTTCTGTTACAGACGGGATTTCCATCCCAATCGGCACAATGGCAACGGGTTGGCGAAAGCCCGCCGCACGGATTTCCATGTATTCCTTCTCACACGTCGCCACGAAAAGATCCGTCGCCGCAAGGGCCTCATCCTGTCCAAACCACCCAATCAACCTCTTCTTCCACGCCGAACGCTTCAATGCCCAAGTAGCCAACGTACCATGCGGACTCGTCACCAATTTCGGAGACTCCAATCCTTCCCTACGCAAATCCGTAACGATCTTTCCCGGATAGATGTTTGGCATCATCCACAAGCCATTGCTGTGAACGACATCCATTTGAGGAATGGCTTGCTTCAGATATCGCGCCAACTCCGGAGACCTCCCCAGTGCGAAAATCGGGAATCGATGTTGCTGGAATACCCTTTGCCGAAAGACCTGCGGCGGGAGTTCAGACGCGGATAGCGAACAGGCCTCGACGTCGCAACCCTGTTTCATCAGCATTCGACACAGGTTGATGAAACAGTATGTTGGCCCGCTCGACTCATGAGTGCAATTCGGTATGACCAGTAGAGTTTTCATCACGAACCGATTCCCCTTTCGCGCATCGGCGAGCAAAGTTCCCTATACACGTTTCGTTGAAAAGACATTTGAGCGACGGAAGATGACCGCATATTTCGCTCATAGAGTAGAACGGTGTCTATCACAACCCCCCCGCAAACGGTCAGAATCCACAGGACAGACCCGATTCCGCCCGGGGAGAAGAACGACGCCTCGCCCATATTCGATGCCAGCAATAACGTGAACATCGTAATCGTCACGTAGAGCCTTCGCCGTGATGCCGTGACATAGAACGAAATCAAGAAGAACGCAAACAAAACGGCGCCGACAATTCCGGTCTCGCCCAGTACCATTACAGGCAGTACCCCCTTTTCAATGGAAGCCGAAAGAACAAGCCCTTCTCCCTTGACCATCTCTCGGTTGTACGCCGCAACCTGAAATCCACTCCCGAAAAACGGGTTTCGCCTATACTCATAAATCGAATACTCCATCAGCCCTTGGCGCGAAGAGGTCATGGCCTCTGTTAATGACCGCTGCAGAGCATCAGCGTCAACATCTTGCGTCTTGCGGAGCCACTTGGACACCGCATCGTCCTTGATCTCGAAAAAAGCCATGGACAAGACGGTTGCCGCAATGAACAGCGTCATGCCGACACCGATCTTACGCTTCACATCGTAGGCGATAGGGATCTTCCGAATCGTATAGAAGTAAATCATGAAAAGAGAGGCGGATAGCGTCACGAACGCCACGCGCGACCGCGTCATGTAGAGCATCGGCATCGCCAACAGAATCAACCCGACATGCGGAAGCCTGATGCGCTTCTCGACAAAAAGCATGTCGCACAATAGCCACGCGAACGCAAGGGCCAAAATGGGAGCCAAGGCCTGTGAATGGTTCATGATACCACAAAACAGCGTCTTTCCCCCTTCAAGGACCATATCTCGGTAGGCGGCAACCGCCGCAACCTCGCCTCCCTCCTGCATGGCATTCTGCAAGGACGTCGCATAGGAAATCGTCGGGAAGGGAATCATCGCGACGCTACCGAGAATAATGAATGCCGTCATGGCGAACAGTGTTTTACGTATGACGAGAAGATCCCGTGGACGCTCCTGAAGGTTCTGAGTCCCAATCCAGATTCCTAGAAGAAAGACGAAATAGTTGACCAGCTTCATGTAGCTGACCATCGGCAGCCATCCTGTTGCAGACCCAATACAGGCCGACAGCAGGAATGGCACAATGCCGAAAAACGGCAGTCGGTTCCTCCCACGCCGCTTCGACGCGGAAAAGCAAAGAGACAAGGCAATCGCCATCGTCCCGAAGCGCAACGCAATCGGCCAAAGGAATCCAACTTTCGGCAGAACCATGGGACTGATGTTAATCGTAAAAGGAAGAAGCATATAACAGCAAATGGCCCATCCTGACTTTCCGCTAAACGCGGCGGCGCAGCCAACAAGGACAAGCAACAAGGGGGCCACCCCGTATGTGTAACGCGCGGCGACGACATACAGGACAATCAACACGAGCGTCTTGAACGCCCCCTTGTAGAAGGGATCCTTAAACATGAGACACCACCTCCTTCAGCAAACGCGCGGCGCCCGAAGACGCAGACCACGCCCCGATTTCGCCACCTTTGAACTCCGCCCTTGCTTTTTCCAGCAACCGTGAAAGCGCCTGCACATCCCCCTCGTCAAACAAGAATTTCTCGTTCAGCATGGTTGCACACGCGCCGGACTGTCGGGTACCCAGCACAATCATGCCTTCCTCTAAGGCTTCATTGACGACCGCGCCCCACCCTTCATGCCCGTTGCTGGGCAAGACATACACGTCATGCGAACGCATCAAAGTGCGAACTTCGCCAATCGATACAGAATGGCGAAAGGTAAGAGCCGTCGGATGACGCGCGAAGAGGCGTCTTCCCAGTTTTTCCAGTGCGCCACGCTCCGGCCCGTCGCCAACAACGATAAGCTCAATGGGAATTTTTTCCAGGCAAACAGCGACCGACCTGAAAAGGGTATCAACCCTTTTCAAGGCAAGCAGACGGCCCACCCAGAGGACGCGCAAGGCGCGTCTCGGCTTAATGCCCGTCTGTCTGGACGCTACCACATCCGGCGGCGCGACGAAATACCCCCACATCCGCATCCAGTCGCATCCTATCGGTTCCATCGGCCGCCAGGTGCCGTGTCGTTTCAGTTCTTCAAGAATTTTCCGACGCTCTTCACCACGCGCACAAAGCCAAGCCATGTCCCGCGCCGCCCAGACACCGCAGGGCAGATAAGTCACAGAGCCTTGCCGAACCAAGGAAACAAACCGATGTGCCATTTTCCAGAACGCGGGATGCAGCATCCTGAGTCGTCCCAGTGACGGCTTGAACCAACGCTCGCTTGTGTAAAAGGTCTTTAACCCGCGCGCGCCGCGTCGCTCGAACAAGTCAAGATCCCGCTCGCCAGATATGAGGACGACTGCATTACGAAGCCAAGTCTTTGCCTCATCTGAATCCGCAGGAATCATCCAATTAAAATCCTCTGTCATCCAACCCATCGCCTGACGATCAATATCAATCTTTCGCTTATAGACATAGCGACACTCCGTCTCCCCAAGAAGTTTCACCACCGCCTTTGCCAATGGCAACTGATGTGGAGAGACTAACACTGTATAAAGACAGAATTTCATTGTAGACATTTTTTCACACAGGCTGGGACGCCAGCAATTAAGCAGCATTCGTTCGTTGTTGTCCGCGTGACGACAGCACCAGCCGCAACCAGTGTCTTGTCCGCGAGTGACACCCCCGGCAGAATCACGCTCGCCGCGCCAAGCCAACAGCCATCCCCAACAAACGTACTGGCCGATTTCCCTGCACCGCCAATGTGCGGCCCCGCAGGGTCAATTGCATGCGTCCCCGTCAAGAGCATCACACGTGGCGCGATGTCACAACAGTTCCCGATTCTGATGACGGAATTCCCAACGGGCGAAATATAGGACTGCGCGCCAATCCAGACGTCATCGCCAATCACGAGCTTTCCATTCCCCCTAAACACCGCAGACGAACAGATGCGGACATTCTCGCCAACCTGAGCGCCACACCATCGCAGCAACCTGGCCTTGAGGGCAAAGAACCGAGTCTCAGGCAACCAACCTGTCAATAATCCAAAAATCCAAAGTCGAAAGGGTTTCATAGTTTCAAGAGTTCCTTTTCATACTGTTCTGCGACGGCATCAAAGCTATAAGGCGCGACCATCTCCCTTGTAGGCTGAATTCCTTTTCCGTCAAGCATGCGTTCAATCCCCCTCGCAAGCGCAACAGCATCATTATTCTCAACCAAAAGCCCGTTGCGACCATCCTGAAGAATCTCGCGCGGGCCATACGGACAATCAACCGACACGACCGGCACGCCAGCCGCAAGCGCCTCGACAAGGACAATGCAAAAGGACTCCACGTAACTTGATATGGCAAAGCATGAGGCACAGGCTAGTTCGGACTTCAAATCATTCGTAAACCCAGGGAATACAACCGAATCATCAATCCCCAACGAATGCGCCAACTCTTCCAATTCGTTCCGCTTGTCGCCCTCTCCGAATATCTTTAATACACAAGGCCTGTTTTTGCGAACAATGGAGAAAGCCCGAATCAAAAGGTCATAATGTTTCAGTTCACACAAAGCTCCAGCTGACATCACAATCGGGATTGCAGACTTTCTCTTTTCAATTTCATGCCATTCTTCAAAAACAGGATTATTGACAACATGGATTTTCTCTAACGGATACCCTGACATGCGATGGACATCCAGCGCCGTCCCCCGACTCACCGCGAACTGGGCATCTAACCGACGCATCAGCCTATCGATTATCTGCTCAGAAAAACGTCGGGAAGGCTTCACGGACATTCCATGACCATCAACACCAATACACCCGCTATGCCTCACACAGACAAGCTTATGCCGCAATCCTAGCGACGCAACGACACTCGGAACAGCCATCGTTGCCGCTTGGCAGATCACGACATCATACCCACCCCGTACAAACAGCCGTCGCAATTCCAGAAACGCATAACGCGCCCTTCGTGCCCGCGTTATGAGCAACTGCGGTCCTTCTCCAATGTCAAATGGCTTCATCTTCGGATGCGCATGCGCAAAGTCCGTATGATACTTTGTAACGATTACGTCAACACGATGCCCACGCCTGCTCAAACCCTTCGCAAGGGCGGCAAGCACAAATTCGGCCCCACGCCCGAACAATGTTGAACCAACAAGGGCGATCTTCATCAGCACCCCTCCTTTCTGACTGTTTGACACCATCCGCGCAACGCATCACGGGACTTGACATCAACGTCATATCCTTTAGCATGGAATCCTCGAACCAGTAATGCCGTCACATATTGTGCATCTTGAACGCACAGGTCGTGGATAACGAAGGCTATTCGTGGCCTAATCTCACCCATCTGTTACATCCTATGAGTTTCCTTCCAGTAACAAGCAAATATTTGCGCAATAGCGGCATGAGTTTTGAAAATGGAGATATCATCAACGCAATCCTTATTTTATCCAAATATGTAAGATCTACATTTGTCGCAATTAGAAACAAAGCTATTTGCAATCGCTCGCGCCAGGGTATAAAATATAAATGTGTCATAAACACCGCTCGACGATTAAACCCCCGCATAAATGTCTCGTGATTCTCTTTGACAGACGGGCTGTTGAAATATGTATAAACATACAAAACATCAGCCTGTAATGAAACATTCTGATATGCTCCCGCCTTAAGCATACCCGTGCCGACCCTATAAACCGCGCATATCTCCGGGCAAACAGCTACCCGTCCTTCTCCCGCCATAAACATGCGCATTACTTGGTCGCCAACAGACAGCCGCTTACGCCCAATTTCCGAATCACTAATTCTCAGTCGATCTTTACGACGAAGCATAATGGATGCTGTCGCAAAAAAACTAGGAAAATCAGGAAAGTCTTCATGCCGAAAATCATTTTGCGTATACCGCGTACTGCAATTCTTCAAGAAGGAAGCGGACATTAGAGGTTGGCTACAAACAGAACCTATCCGATGCTTAAAGTTCGTATAACAAATCGCGACCTGCGGATCCGCAATAAATCGATCAATCTGCAACTGTATCTTCGCGTCGTTGCACCAGTAGTCATCGCCTTCGCAGATGGCAATGTATTCGCCGCGCGCGAGTTCATAACCACGGCGGAAGTTCAGGGCACCGCGGTAATAGTTGCGATTGGCGTGGATGATGCGCACCTTTTCGGGATAGCGCGTCTGGAATTCGCGGCAGATCGCGAGCGTGCCGTCCGTCGAGCAATCCTCGCAGATGAGAACCTCATAGTCGAAGCCCGCCTTTTGCGAGACGATGGAATCCAGACATTCGCGGATATACTTTTCCTGGTTGTAGGTGAAGACGCAACAGGAGACAACCGGTTTCTTGCAGATCTTTTCCGCGTCCACATACTCCGTATAGTCGTTCCATTCTTCGTCCTTGCGGACAAACTCCTGTACGGGCTCGCTGCGGAGCGCTTCCAGTTTCTTCAGCAATGTATCTTTGTCTATCATGATTGGCTTCTCATATTCAGGAAAGGGATTCTGTCCCGCAAAGCGGACGGAATTTGGTCCAGCAGAATCCGCCACGCTTCAGGTCGCCAGACGAGGACGAGCACGGACCAGGCGAGGACACCGGCGAGGCATTGCACGACGAGGCTGAGGAACGCGGAGACGGAACCGAAGCGGTTCAGGGCAGACGGAATGTACGCGACGCCGAGGCCTATCAGACCGACAAAGAGGAACATCGGCAGCAGGTCGCACACCTGTCGGCGCGTGCCGTAGCCGATGAGCCGTCCGTTCGGATGCGAATTCAGGACGGCGCTTACGGGCGTCGAAACCACGAGCTCCATGCAGGCGAGGAAGAGGACGCCCTGACGGATGCTGAAAAACAGGACCGAAGCCGACAGGATCTTCTTAACGATTTCGAGCTTCAGGAAGATGTCGCTTCGCCCGAGGGCGTTCAGAACCTGCAGATTGATCGTATGGACGGGCCACAGCGCGAAGATGACGCAGGCGATCTGCAGAAAAGGAACTGCCGGCAACCAAACCTCGCCCAGCAGAATACGGATCAACGGCTCGGCAACCGCAGCCAAGAGGGCCATCAGAGGGAATACCGCGAAGGTCGACAGAAGAAACGCCTTTCGGACGGCGTTCCGAAGCCGCGTCTTGTCGTCCTGCAGCTTGGAAAACGCAGGGAACATCACGCTCGTCAGACTGCCGTTGACCGCATCCATCGCCGCTTGCGGGAATTGCCGTCCCCGATTGTAGAAAGCGAGGTCGGACGGCGTATAGACGCGCCCGATGACGAGTCCGTAGAGATTGACGAAGAAGGTGTCCAGCAGGGCCGAACAGAGCAACTTCCAACTGAAAGAGAAGAGACCGTGGAGCGCGGCAAAGGAGAACATGAGGCGCGGTCGCCAGCCGATGAGGAACCAGCGCACCAGCGTCCCAGCAAGACTACCGCCCAGCGTCCCCCACACGAGCGCCCAAACGCCGAGCCCCGCATATGCCGCCGCTATGCCAACGAGACCGTTCGTGACGGTCTGTACCAGACCAATCCGAAAACTCAAGTTGAACAGCAGTTCACGCGCCAAAACCGCGTTCTGCACGCCGTTGACCGAATTGATGATGACGGAAAACGCCAGCACGCGCAAAAGCGGCACGAGAACCGGACGGTGATAGAAATCGGCAATCCAAGGCGCGGAAACATACAGAATGCCGTAGAAGACCGCCGCCACCGCCAAACTCAGGTAGAAGACGGAATTGAAATCCTGATCCGTCGCATCCTTCTTGCGGACAAGCGCCGTGCCGAAGCCGCAATCCACAAAGACGTTCGAAATCGCGATGAAGATCGTCAAGAGTGCCAGCGTCCCGTAGGCGTCCGGACCCAGCAAGCGTGCTAGGACTAGTGCCACAAGGAAGCCGACTCCCTGCGTGCCCAGCCGCTCCCCGAGCCGCCAGAAGACGCCATTCACCGTGCGCGATTTCAGATCCCTATCCGACATGGGCAATTTCTATCTCGAAACCTCACAACTCGTCAACTTTATTCGCCCAATCCTTGCAGGCTTCTTCCCATGTGTAGCGTGGCGTCCAGCCTAGCAAACTCTTCGCGCCACCTATTTCTAGTAGATTCTGCGGTGTTGACGGCTTCTCCGGACAATAGATTTTCTCTATTGGACGTGTCGCGAAGGCATTTATAAAACCATCTATCTGTTCTTCCAGTGTATAGGGCCTATACCCAGGAAGATTAAACAACCCGCAAGCTTGACTGTTTACCGCCTTGACAACCGCATCCGTAAAATCATTGATATACAAAAGTTCTTTTTGGACTTTCGGATCGCCCCAAATCTCTACTGGCCCCCCTGCGACGATAGTGTCAATTATACGCCTGTATGGCAAAACTTTCTTCTCGCCATTCAAGTAATAATATGGATTCCCCCATGGCCCATAAACAGTCAAATGCCTAAAAACGCATGGAAGCATACCATCGGCAATCTTGTAATGTGTCAAAATGTCAACTGCCGCATTCTTGGCAATCGCGTAAATCGCATGATCGCCCCCATTGTGGGGAAACGACCGGCTCGCGTCTTCCGAAACCGGATCTTTAGAGAAATGATGCGCAATGTCGGAGGGCGTTGTGTTAAAGACAATGCGCTTGCACCCAACTTTCTTCATCCATTCACAGACATTGACCATCCCATCGACAATGCTTTTGACATAGGGCATGGGTGACATTCCCGAATGCGCCGGCATTGCGCCGGCCATATGCACAACAGCACCGACATCGTTTGGCACAACGTTAAAAGAAGCGGCATCCTCCAATGTCACCCCGCCTATGTAGGAACACCCTTTACTGCTCCAGAACCCCTCGTCCGACAGACGACGTCCACATGCGACAACTTCATAGCCAACATCTTTCAAAGCAAGCGCACTTGCCTGTCCCAGCATGCCGGTGGCACCTAAAACCAATACCTTCATTTTACTCATTTAATGTCAATTTCGAGCCACTTTGCCACATCCGAAATTCCCCTGTCCAATTCCGTGCGCGTCTTGAACTCAGGAACATGTCACCGAGCGCGCGATTGGCGCCCGTGAAGGGATAAACATGGTCGCCTTTTCGGGTCGCCATATCAACAACACGCACATTCTCGCTCCGCACTGGTTCTTTGACGAGGAGGTCTTCAAACGTCCCTTCTTCCTTGCGTGGCGCATGAACCACCATCTCACACCAAACGCCTTCTATCGGGCGGGTCGCAATCGCCGTCAGAGGGAGTCCAACCGCCTTGCGGACCTCGTTTTCGATCAAGTTCGCGCCAAAGGCCATTTCCTGCAGTTCGGCGATCTTACACCCGCCGCCGCGCGGCGAGACTTCCATGATGTAGGGCATGCCGCCTTTGCCGACGACCGTCTCGATGTTGTAGATGCCCGTGCGCATCTGAAGAAGGCCCATCAGGCGCTGGAGTTCCCGCGTCAGATAATCCTGGTGGTTCCGCGCCATCGTGGACGGCCAGATGATGAACGCGGGCGTGTAAGGATTGTCCGCTTCCTTGTCGAACAATTGGTCCGAATAGGATATCGCGCACAACTTACCGTCGACGGTAAACATGTCTGTACTGGAGTGGCAACTCTCGAACTCGAGGAAATCCTCTATGATAAATTGTCCAATATGTGAACTGGCGAGCGCCTTTTCGATTGCAGTGGGCAGTTGCGCAGGGGATTCGACCTTTGAAACGCCCTTACTTCCCGCCGAATCCACAGGCTTTACAATCACCGGCCAATGGAAGTAATCCGCATCCGCAAGCGGCGACTCCCCCGCCGCATAACTCTTGGCGTAGGGCGAGTTGAAGCCGTGTTCCAGCAGGAACTTCCTGAAAAGCCCCTTGTTCTGAAGAATCTCCGCCGATTCGTACGAGCATTGAAACGGCAATCCCATCTTTTCGGCGACATAGGCTGCGGTCGCCACACCAGGGTCACACGCAAAAGACATAATGCCGTCAATGGCCTTTTCCTGCGCCACGGCGAGGACTTCATCCTTCTCGACAACGCTAGCATTGACGTACTCGTCCGCATACTTGTGCGCATCGTTATCAGGCAAATAATCGCAGGTTATCACATACAGTCCCAATTCATGAGCCTTTTTGATTACGGGCAGCAAGTAGCGCGAACCGCCCAAAAGCATGAGTTTCTTCTGCCTCATCCTGCAATCTCCTTTACGTTCTCGGCAATGGTCCGAACGTCCTCCAGCGGCAGACCGTAGTAGGTCGGGAGCGTCAAGACGCATGAGGCGGCATCCTCGGCAACGGAACAAGTTCCCTTCCCGTAGACATAGGGCGCAAAATCCGTCAAAAGCGGATAAAAATACCGCCGCGAGAAAACATTGCACTGCGCCTTGAGCGTCGTATAGACCCGCTCCCGTGTGGCATAGTCCTCGAAAAGTACGGGGCAATAAGCGTTGTTGGCGCTTTTCCCGATGTATTTCACAGACGAACCGGCGAACGCGGCGGCATAGACGTCGGAAACCTTCCGCCGCCATGCGAGAAGGTCGTCGATCTTTTTGAGGCAGCAAAGCCCCATCAACGCCTGCAGTTCGTTCATCTTGGCGTTCGAGCCGACATCGACGCATGCCGTCTCACTCTTGATGGCGAAGTTGCGAAGCTGCGTTAATTTCTCCTTGATTTCCGCATCCTTAAAGACAAGAACGCCCCCCTCGCAAGAATGAAAGAGCTTTGTCGGATGAAGGGAGAACATCGACATGGCGCCTGCCGTACCAATTGTGCGCCCGTCCAACTGCTCCCGTGACTGAAATGCAGCCTCCATCTTCACGCCGAATGCATGGGCAGCATCATAGATGATGGGGATTCCATACTTTTCGGAAAGCCGATCAAAGCCCTCGACATCGCAGATGTTCCCATAAACATGAACAGGAACAATCGCTTTCGTGCGCGGCGTAATCAACTTCTCCACCTTCGCCGGATCAAGGCAGAGCGTTTCGGGGTCGATGTCTGCGAAAACTGGCGTCGCGCCGATGCGTTTAAGCGCGTGCGACGTTGCGACAAACGTGAATGGCGTCGTGATGACATCACCGCCCGCAAGCCCCATCGCATAGTAGCCAAGTTCAAGCGCAAGCGTCCCGTTATTGAAAAGCGCGAGGCAGTCAACGGGAATCTTGAAATAGTCTGCAAGCGCCTTCTCAAAGCGCTGCACCATCGGACCGTTGTTGGTAAGCCATTGGTTCGCCCAAATCTCCGTGCATCCCTTCTCGAAGTCTTCTATGGGTGGGAGATACGGTCGCGTGACCAGAATTGGCTTTTTGAATCGTTTCATCATTTTCTCTTTTCCAACAAGCCGACATGCCTCTTTTTTCGCCTAATGCCCTGCCGCACAGCGCATCCCCGCGCACAGGCAATCATCACAAGAATGTCAGCATCATCATCTTGCGACATGGGCATCGCAACCGAAAACCTATCTCATTCTGCTCACATTTTGACATTTTGATAATTTATCGCCATTAGTACTGGCTTCATGTGACATCACCTTTCAACTGGTCACAAAGGTAATCAACCAGCTTCACGGCTTTCACGTACCCATGCTTCACCGGTTCACGAATTTCTTCGAACTTCTTTTTCAGCATCGCCACCTCCTCTGTGGTTGGCATGTTTGTACCGCGCAACTTCAACGAGGCATCTACGGCCTTGCACGTGAAGAAAAACGACAGAACCTTCGACAAGTCACACTGTTCATCATAAGAGAACGCAGGACAATGCGGAACATATGGCACCACCCCGAACATCTCGCGATTTGCAACCATATCCTGATTACTCAACAAAGAAAGTATTGATCGCGCCAAATCGACAATCTCTGCATCTCCCGGTTTTGACTCGGCCACCAACACAATCTCCCTAAGAATCGTTGCGCGCTTCTGTAGGATTCTTATCGCCTCGACAATCGCCTCATGTCGTTTTACGGCGAAAATACGCTTCGTCTCTCGATCTGATGCGACACGCGCTGCCTTGACAGCAGCCACAAAGCCAATTCCTGCGACAGTCAACGAGGTCAGGCTGCCGATGATTGCCACGATTAAAGTCCTATCCATGTTCCAACCACCAATAAGTGCATATGGTAAAGTTACTTCAACAAGTTCCTTCCGCCTCCGCTCGCCCATGCTTTAACCAAGAGAATCATCAGTCCCCTGCGCTTTTCTGCGCCAGCCCCTCGGCATATTCATAGAATCGCCCAGTCGCAACATTCAGCAGGGTATTCGGGAATACAATGAACCCCATCATTCCACCAACAACGCCATACAGGTCAAAATCTGTCTTGCCCAACACCGCCAACACCCACCGGCTAATAAACAGCCCGCACATGAGCGCATATAAACTCCGCCCGTATGTGGCAGCAATATTCAGGAAAATGCGGCGATTTGGGGACATTTGAGAAGTGGGTGAGTTGAGGAGTTAAGAGTTGTGAGTTAGTTTTGTATCATTGTCCACGCAATTTCGCAACGCATCCCTGAATAGAGCAACGATATCATCCGCAACAACAAATACTAAGAACACATTACCAATGCAATAGAAGATGTAGGGGAATGCCAACGCTGGGATATATACTACATTATCACCTTCGCCATGCACCAACAGCGCAACGACACACACGAAACATGTCATTCTTGCAAAGTTCACTATCCAATTTAACATATATTCAGCTTTATCTTTCAATCCTGCAAATACGATGTGCACATTATCATCTACATATTTCAACACATTTCTTTGCATCCTATGTCCTTTATGCTGAACTTTCATCTCCTTTAACTTCTTCTCAAACACACTGTTTAGCGGCGTAATATAATCTCTAACTTTGTCAAAAGTTATGGCAGCATTTAATGCAAACGCAATTTCAACAAAAGAGGACAACCAATCATGGTTTGCTGACAACGATATAAGCCAACGAGCAAACATAAACCAAGTCACACATGCAAGTGCACCTACAATTAACATCCACACAAAACGCTTTTTCATTTTACGGCCCCCTTGGGACTTTGATGGAGTCGGAATACCATGGAGACCCCATGGTAAAAGAATCGCCACTATTCAAGTTCGACATTCAATCTTCCCTCACTCCAGTTTTCTTAGCTCACATCTCATCATCCCATACTCAGCAATTATATGTCTTTACTCAAAGTTGCGCGCGTATGAGTCGACAACATCAATGTATCGCTTAATAGCCCATTTGCTTCTGTCGCTTATAAACTTGTTGCTCAAGAGATTCGACGCGCCCTTCATGACGAAAGAATGTTAAAGCAATATCGTGAAACAGAAGTATTGCCAACATGCAAAACAACAACTCTGTCGACTTGATAACCATATTCGGCAATCAATTTATGCAACACTTTGTCCTGCATTATCTTACCTTTTTCCAATCTAGCAAATGAACCAGCGAAATAATCAGCTATGCGATTGAACGGATCAGACCAAACCGCACCTGAGACAGGGGGCTCGGTGCAAATTACGTCTACATATCCACTCCCCTCACAATAAGCACTGACAAAGGCATTGGCCATAATCAGCATCATTTGCGGGAAATATGCTTCACTCCCTGTGCCAACCAAATTTGAAATTGGATCTCTGTCTGGCAAAAGGCTCACCAACTTGGCTCCTCCAACAGAATGGATGATGGACACTAGAAACCCAGTGATATTGACCAATGTCAATAATTCCCGCACCAACGAAACCTTGGCTTTAGGCATTCCATTCACCAATTCACCCCTTATCAATCCAACACTTAGCCTTGCGAGGCCAATTTGATTCTTTTGCTGCACATCCGCAGTCAACTGCTCCATTGAAGAGAACACTCCTTCAATAGATTGAAGGATTTTTTCCATGTTTTCGAGTTCTTTTGTAGAATCGATTCCAATTAAATACGATTTCTCAAAGGTCAATACAACACAAAACATTTTGTTAGACTTGAGCAGATCGATAAATTTCTTTCTTATTTTCCTCCGCTTCTTCAAATCTTTAGCTTCGGCATTCTCAATCTCATCCCGCAAGGCAACCAAATCTTTTACAGCGGGAATAAGAGCAAACGCCATCGTGTCATATCGCCTGTTTTTATCAGCAAAAACATAATCGCTCGCGACCAACCATTCCCTGCAACTAGGCACTAACTGGCAAAACTTTTTGAAACCCACCAGTGCAGATTTATTGAATGTCTCTCTAATGCCCTTCATGGCCGGGATACTCTGAACCTGCAAATTCATGGTCGTAGATGTATTCATCTTATTTCATTTGATTCCAAAGGGACACTTCTGTATGTGTTTTGCCATATATGTTTGCCTTACATTCATCACCGCGTCAATTCCGCCGCGAACTATCCATGCACAAACCTTTCGATTCAATTCATCCCTACGCATACCATTCATCCTCTTCTTCGCCATCATTCCGCAGCCAGCAATTACAGCAATTTTCTCAAGTGTCGCAATTGTGTGTTCGATGGTTTGGGGGCATTACTCAGACCAATGCTTATTCATGGCAAATCTCGAAAATAACTCTGGCGGAATAACATATGCCCTTGACAAGATAACCTTCTCAAGATTATATAACTTCCATCGATCCCAAATGTGCGCATCCCACGGCTTAGACATATACCCAGCCGCACGGGTATTTACTATTTCCTGGCTTGATTTTCTATGCTCAGCAACAACTATATATTCAACTTTTGATCGGCACGTCGCAATATCTTGCCCGTCTTTCTCAATTAGCGCCATCACTGTATCATATATTTTCCTAATAAGGTTAGCCGCTTCAACATTAATTCCTGACTTAAATTCGACTGCATATATTTTCCCCTCTGTAAAATACATAGCATCCACACTACATGGCATTTTTTCGCCATTGGCTCGTTGCACCTTATACCAATCCCTTTGAACAGCATCAAAATCAACAGCCTCAAGCTGAATGTCGCTTGGAATACAATATTTTACCGTAGATAGTTTATCGTCAGACTTTGATTTTGATGTCTCATAAAATGTCGACAAGTGTTTCCTGAATTCCTTTGCATGGTTATTCAGTTCTGTTCTATTCATTGCCGCCCCTCCACCTCCTCGCGTAGAGCTGACAATCTCTCTATGGGTGACATAAATTTGTCAAACACGCGATCCCAATCGTCAGAAGCTACTTCATCAAAGGTTACTGTACCCGCTGGCTCCACTCGTGATATATACGCATTTAATTTATTCACAGAATCATACCTACGCGCATACAAATGCAATGCTTGAATGAAGTCTGGACTATGTGATGTCAATAACACAGTCAAGTCCAATGCTTTCTGCAGGAGAACGATTAATTCTGCATACTTCAATTGCCACTCAGGGTGTAGATGTATCTCTGGTTCGTCAAGGATTATCACATCGCCCGATTTCAGCGCTTGATATTTAATTGCAGCCAATAACAAACCGAATGATTTAAGTCCCAAAGAAAGATTATCCAATTCTAAAGAATCCTTAAATCGACTATCTTTGAACACTATATTCCGCGCATCATCACGCAGGAAAGAACCGTTCAACACATCTCGGAAATCCCCAAAAACAGACGCAAGCTGCTCATCAGACCTAATGTCATCAAGAACAGATAACCGATTTGCCTTTTGCTCAATAATACCTTTCCGAATTGATTCAACCAAAGAAGCGCCAAGTCCAGAACCCTGACAATCAAACCACGCGTCGTTTAGATTACGTAGCAGTTCTGGCGTATCGATATAATAAGCTGGGTGTTCGATTTCGAATTTTTGACTGAGATCGGTTGCCGTCTTCCGCAACATTACCCGTGTCACCAAAGACTTAATTGTCAATTCAACAACGGCCCCTTTCCGTGGATTATATAGAGAAAGATATTGATCATGAAACACAGAAGCAAAATAGCCACGAACAAGCCTCTTGCGTATTTCAGCATCCGACGGCTTCCTCGCCGCTTCCATCTCTGATAAGACTTGGGAGATATCTACATCCTCATTTCGAAATTTTGCCAACGACTCGATAGCATAGCGAATCTGATCATCATTCTTCCTTCGCTTAAGATAATCTGAGATAAAGTCAATTTCCTGATCACCATACGCAAGACTTCTGCGCACAGGACGTATCAGCGACCTTAAAGCACGACGGCACACTTCATATCGCTCACGATAGATACGCTCCTTAAAATTATACATTGAGTTAAATATCGCGTACAAAACTCTACCGGCAGTACTCTTGCCAGTATTATTCGCACCAACTACAAGCGTGATCCCATTAAAATCCATCTCTGCAGATGCGATTTTTGCTAGATTTTTAATACTCAGATGCATAGATAACCACCTCCTAATTTTTGTCTAAAAACGACCCGAAAAGTCAGAACTTATTGATGCAGTAATCATTGATACAGCAACTCTATGGGGTTAGACCCCCATGGTAAAGAAGTCCCTTTCGCGATACGCTCCGCGCCCGTGGGGTATGCAGCCGAATACCTCACTCGCGGCGCATTTGCCGCGCTCACCATGGACTTTTCATTGCTCATGTCTATTTTCTGCATATTCTACCACTTTCCCCTTCTACACGTTCTACATGTTCTACACGGCTAAACACCTTCCGTGTATTCTGTGTATTCGCGGCTGCTTGGGGCACCCCTTCGGGGCTCGCGCGGGCCCTTGCGGCCGCTTCGCGCTCGGCTTCCTCAACTTCGTCTCGCTTAGTGGTTCAAATCTTTGCGTCCTTTGCTCCTCTGCGTTAAATACAACTGCGAATACTATCGGATCAGATCTCGTGGTAAAGGTAACTTGGTCAGTCTTTCTTGCACACGCCTGGTAGCATGGCTGTTTCATCGCTAGCGATTCGCTTATCCTGACTTTTCACATGCCTCTCCAGTTTTCTGATGTCGGCAGCAGGGGGAAGATTCTCCGGAACGATGCCACGCGAACCGAGCATGTCTCGAACGGTTTTGTTGTTGGTAACATGCTCGTTCGTTATCGGTTCCTCGCCCTGAAGATCTCTTTGCTCGACATTGTAGTTTGTCATCTCGGTGGCAAGGTTCTTCGCCGCAATTGTCAGGGTCGGAAGGAAGTCGGCAAGCGGACGGTATTCCTTAACCCCTAGTTTACGCTTCATGTCAAGCGTCCGGAGCCCGCCGAACAATGCCTGGTCTCCTTTCGACCGAATGCGTGCGAAACCCTCGTCATCGACCTCGCGCTCGTAGATGTTTTTTGATAGCTGAGTTTCTGACGCTGCAAGCTTTTCGCGAGCGATCATCCGCTCAATGTACTGAACCCGCTCTTCTATCAGCTCCTGCCTGCGTGTCTGAACAGCAAAGTATCCCTGCGCAAAGGCTATTTCCTCTTTCCGCGGATCGCCGTTCATAGCGATTAGGTAGCAGGCATAGCGAGAAAGCATCATATCTGCAATTTCACGCTTTGCCCCCTTCGGTAGCTGGATCATTTTCGTAACGTCACGAAAATGATAAGAAAGCTCTATTCTCTGCAAGGAACACGCATTTTCAGCCCGTTTGATGGCTTCAAGGAAGTTCTCCCAGCGCGAATAGCCCAGAAGCCCCATCAACTCTCTGGCCAGCCAATATTCGACATTTTCATCGGGAACCTGATGAACGATTCCGTCAAATGTGGACTTAAGCGCAACTACTCTTGCAGTATCCATTTCACACTCTCCAACTCACAACTTGCAACTCACAACTTATCCCTCACAATTCCCCAGAGTCTATCCGGAATACTATGGGGTCAGATCCCACGGTAAAAAAGTCCCTTTCACGATACGCTCTCGCCCCGTGGGGTATGCAGCCGAATACCTCACATGCGGCTCTTTCGCCGCGCTCATCATGGGCTTTTCCTTGCTCATGTTTATGCGCATATTATACCATATTTGGCTCTCAATGGGGTCTGACCCCATTGGTCTCAGCCCGTAGGTGGCCACGATGTTCAGGACATATGCGCTTGTTGGGGGACATCTTCAACCTATTTCCGCTTCTTGGCTCGCGTCACCTCATGTGTGATTTTCAAAACGGCAAGATTCAGCTCGATTGTCGTCTTGGTCGATTCCGTCGAGAGGTTGTCGCCGATGAGCGCGGCCAGCTTATGTCCCGCTTGCGTCAACTTGGCCGCCTGTTCAGGGCTCCCGTCCTTCAGCGACTGCAGGGCCTCCATATCCTGAACCATCGCCCGAACCTGGGCGTAAGTTTCGATGATGGCCAGCGTCGCCTGAACCGCTCGCGGACTCTTCAAGATCGTCGCAGCATGTAAAGCCCCTTCTCGGTAAAGGCCTTCATCGCATACTTGGAATAATGACCTCTGCCCGAATGAATTTCTAAGGACGAAGATTTCGACCTTAGAGCCGCAGCCTCCTCCTTGCTCAATTCAATCAAAAAACCTTCGGGGAACTTTTCTGGATTGTTTCGAACAGCCTCATTGATGCGCTTCGTTTCCAAGCCATATATTTTCGCAACATCGCAATCCAAAAGCACTGGCTGATTACGCACGGTCATCAGACATCCCTTGACATTGTCGATTGAAACCAGCCTTGTCTCATTTTGCATATCACATCCCCTTTTTCATATGTCTTCTACATCTCTGTAAATCCGTGAAAATCCGTGCCAGCCCGTGAAGAGACGCAACGCCTCAGATATGCTCCTCAAAGCCCCGGAAATGGACGTTGAGTTCGTGGAGCGGGGCGAGCAAGGCGCCGAGCGGCGTGCCCGCCGTCAGCTTCGCGAAGGCGTTCACGTCCTTCGGGAAGCACTTGCCGCCGTAGCCGCACTTGCCGTCCGGACCCGGAACGTAGGTGTGCGTGTCGTTGATGTAGCCCGACAGCAGGCAGCCCGTGTGGACCTTCGCCCAGTCCGCGCCCATCTTCTCGCAGTACTCCTTCACGGCGTTGAAGTACGTCACCTTGTACGCGCCGAAGACGTTGTGCGAATACTTCGTGATCTCCGCCTCAAGGGAGGACATCACCGCGAACCTCTTGCCGGGGAAGATCCGCGTCAGGAGCGCCAGCGCCGCCGCGTCGCCCTCGACGGGGAAGACCATCGTCTGCCGCCGGAAGTCCTCGATGTGCGTGCGCTCCGTCAGGAACTCAGGCATGTAGAAGACGCGATGCCCCGTCTCCCGCGAGAGCCGCGCCGAGGTGCCCGGCAAGATCGTCGTGCGCACGAAGACGGGCACGTTCGGCAGCCCCTCAATCAGCGACCTCATCAGCGTCAGGTCCTGCGTGCCGTCGTCCTCGGTCGGCACGTGGATCTGAAGGAACGCGACGTCGACGTCGCCCAGGTCGTCGTTGAAGCCCTTGGGCGGGTCGCTCACGCGGCACGTGCAGTTCGCGGCGTTGTTCTCCTCCAGCCACGTCTTCAGGGCGCCGCCCACGAAACCGCACCCGACAATGCCGACCTTGACTTTCTCCATTCCGGCTTTCTCCATAGAACATCCTTTTCCTGAAACCCGAATTATACCATATTCCCCACGCCCCAGGCTGTCGCGGCCGCGTCCCCGCCGCCGTCCCGGGGACATTCCATTCTCACGACACGCCCCTTTCTTCGTCAATGGGGTCAGACCAGACCCCATTGACCCGGACAAGCGCAAACAGCGACCGCCCGTAGGTGGCCACGATGTTCAGGAATATGCGCTTGTTGGGGGACATAAGCTATACCAAAACTTTCTGTCGAATACATTCATAGACATCAACAAACGCCCTTCCATAATCCATTTTCAACACACTATCCAAGACTCCGGTGAACGTAGTCTCAATATGGATACGTTCTGTCGAAGGCAAAAGGAACAACAATTTAATTGAATTTCGACAAAGGTACTCTTTCTGCAAGACGCCCTCCGTCACTTCCTTTGTGAAGAATCTAGCGCAATAACCGACTCTAACTTTAACAGGGACTTCGATATTTCCTTGCACCATTCCAGCCACTACATTCAGCGTATTATGGGCATTCATAATGGCTGCATCACAAAGCGAACGCCCGATATCCTGTTGCTGTTCTTCCGACAGTTCTTTAAGCCCCTTTATACGATATACGAAGAAAAAATCAGACCCAGAGTTTGCCGTCCCAAAGTCATACGAATCCAACATCTTCTTCGCATATGGATACAAGTCTGTAATCGCAATCTCTGTTTGATGTAACTGATATCCAGACAGATGAGTCAGCGCATCTTTAAGGTGCTTTGATTGCGATTCCGAAAGGAGGCAATTCTTTTCCATTTCTTTTAATCGCTTCAAGCGCCTAAATGAAGAAGATTTGGCATATTCAATATTCTTAAGAATTGCCGAATCTTGTGAAGCCCCATCAAGTTGCCTGAAAATTGACTCCCAACTAGCCACCATGACAAAATCTCTGGATACTTGGACATTAAATCTAACCAATGTCCTTTGGTGATAGTTTTATCGACTCCAACATTTATGAGGTAAGCCTTACAAAATTGCATACCACGTTTCCGTAACAACCTCTTCTCAGGATCGTTCCATATTACTCCAATGCCCTCAATATATTTTTTGAATAGATACGCATGCAACCTATCATCAACTCTTCTCGCCACTTCCTGTGCATACCAAACGATTTTCTCTTCATCATCGTCCAAATAAGTTACATCATTCAAAAGAAAATTCAGTCGTTCGTCAATATATGAATGCTTGAGTTTGATTGCTTTCGCGAGAACCGTCCCTACAACATAGCAAATCACAGCACGAACATCTTCTTCGCTCGGTGCTATATTGTAGGGATGTCCAAAGATATTACGATTTTCAAAAAAATGATATAGTCGAGTTTTTTCAATATCAGTAATCAGACCTAACTTGAACGCACCATCTATTATTTTACTGTCAACAGCAAAATGTTTCCTCTCTCCGTCTTCAATGTCCCCCAAAACCTTCCCCGCCACCGAATCACGTTGAGATAAAACACCAATACGCCTCTTAAGTGATTCGGCAGCCGCAATCCATGCCATGATATAAGCGGCGCGAAAAACACCTGCTTTCAAAGCACAAATCGATTCTTCTATCAAATGTCGATCTTCAACATTCGATATGCGACCCACTATTGACCGAAAATCCTGTTCGTTATTCATCTGTCACTACATCAAGTCTTGCCCAACTCACTGTAAATCCTTAAGCCCCCTATACGGGGGGGGGGGGGCATCACAACACAAACTACTCATTACGCATACTAAGACCGATCCAATGCTGACAGCATATATTCATACATCTTAATGGCCCTTTCCCCTTTGATTGGTTCATTTAATGCTATTCCCGCTCGCTTTTTATATTTCAAAACAAGCTTTTCCGGAAGAAGAAAATCAACTCCAACAACCATTAAATCATCTGATTCCTTTTCAAACTCTTGTTTCAGAATTCTCGTTTCATACGCCAGTCTCCGACAAAGCCACCATGACGGCCATACGCCTTTTCGACAAGATCTCGCAAATATTCTATCAAGAAGCTTTCTCACTTTATCTGCTTGTTCCAAAACAGAAATTCCTTCCCGTGGGCGTGTCATGAATTGAGTAATCCAACCACAGACCTTTTCAATGCGACGCATAGCCTCAACCACGCGATCTTCAGAATCCCACAACAGACAACGAATGGACCGTCTATCTTCACTAAGTTTATTTTTATATGATATAACATCATTGAGAACGTTCTGTCGTGAGATCTTTGAATCATCATTTTCCATCAACTTAGGGTTCTTTACAAGAGCCTCGCATTTGTACATAAACACTGTACTATTTGAAAGCAAGCCATCGAGATGTTCACTAATTTCTTGGACCCGAGGAAGAAGGGTTTTACGATAGGCATCCCTTTCTCCTATCCAAGCCTTAATCAAGGCACCCAAGAATGCACCGAACACACCAGCAAGAAGCGGAAGTATACATTTAAAAAATACAGAATCATCCTTCTCTGAATTATTCTCTCCAAAAACATTTGAATCACGGCCATTTCTTTGAGAAGGCAACTTACCTTCCATCGTGCGATAGTCACATTCAACAGGATCCTTCTTTTCTTCGTAACCATTTAATCCAACAAGTGCAGAATCCAACCGTTGTGCAGCAGAACAACAACTTCCCCAAAAGACAACACTAAAAAGCGTCATAATCCTAATAATTTGAAACATACAAAAACTCCATTTTATGGCTTATTTTCCGTGCAATGGGTGTATATCAGAAAAATGTTGATAACTTGGGGCAGGAAGAGGCATAGACCTCGTCGGTTGCGGGCTGGACGAGCTGCGGGAAGAAGTCGAGCTGGAGGGCCTTGGCGAAGCGAATATCTCGTTTCCCGTACTCCGCGCCAATCCTTGCGATCTGTATCTGTAGTTTCATCTTCATTTCCCTTCCTCCACCAGTGTCAAGATGATGCGCGGATCAAGTTCCATCTTCATGATTGCGAAAAGCGCAGAACCCGCGTCCTTAAGCGACGCACCGACATGCCACACCGTGTCATCGACAATCAAGAAGCGATCATGTGAGTTCTTGTATCCCTTCAACGCAATTGGCAAATCGGGACATTGCTTCGCATAATTCGCGAGTGCTGGCGCAAGCTTCGGCGAATTGGGCCTGAGCGTATATATCGTACAGGAGACTTTCGAACGGCGGGAACCGAGCAACATGAGCGTCCGCTCGTCAATGTAATTGTCGATAAGAACAATGCGCCGACACGCCATCCTCACGATGCGAGTCAATTCGAATTGCGCATCAAGCATACGTCCTTCGCACAGTACCTTCTCCTGCGGCGGCAAGGATGTCTTCACGAAATAATCGACCTTCTCTTCAAGTTCGACAATCCGATGATCGTGCGCCGTTAACCGGCGATCCATCTCTCCCGCAAGCGCACGAACCTGCGGACTGACAATCGCATAACCGTCGGTCATATACCGCTTCAAGACCTCATTCGCCCAGCGTCGAAACAGGATTCCTTGCGGAGACTTGACTCGAAAACCGACCGAGACAACGACCTCAAGATTGTAATGTTCGACCTGATAGACTTTCCCGTCTGCGGCAGTTGTCGCAAATTTTGCGACAACTGGGTTTTCAGGAGACATCATTCCCCGCCGAATGCCGTTCGCGTCAGCCGAAAACGAACCGACATTAGCAAAGTCCGGATTGAGTTCTTCCCGCAGGGCATTCGCAATATGCTTGCCAATGGTCTTTATGTCGCGGCCAAAGAGTTCAGCCATTTGCTGCCGATTCAGCCAAACCATTGTGCCATCGACCTTGACTTCAAGCCGAAGCGTCGAATTCGGCTGATAGACAATAATCTCACCCTCATTCGCCACGTGGCCCGTTCTCTCTGGCAACCCATTTTGATGACTCAAATTCATGCGCACATTATACCACTTCCTTGACCCGCGTTACCTCGTGCGTGATCTTCAAGACGTCCAGATTCGGCTCAATTGTCGTCTTGATCTCCATGGGGGCTGACCTCATTGCGGAAAAATGTTGGCCACTTGGGTGTGCATAGAACTCGCCCGTTGCGGGCCGGACGAGCTGCGGGAAGAAGCCGAGCTGGAGAACCTTGGCGAAGCGGACGGCGGACGCGAAGGTGATGTTGATCTCGCCATGCAGCACCTTGCTGACAGAGGGACGCGAGGCCTTCATCCGCGCGGCGAGTTCAGTCTGCGAGACGCTCATCTCCTTTCTAACCCCCTCGAATTCGAGGGGTTTAAAATCCGGGTTGTACAATCCCTCCCGCAACCCAAGGTACTCAATCGTCATACGGTTGCGCATCCAGTTGCTGATGGTCTACTGCGCATCGTCAGACTTCGATTTCGCCATATCCGTTATGCAAACATAATCCTCCACTCCGAATTTCACAATACGGACAGACGTTCCCTTAACATCAATTTCCTGGGCCTTTTTCATAATCGGATCTCACATCTCAGACTTGGCGTAATGCCTCTCTGCCAAACTTGCTTCCTGTTGATGCTTCGAACTCATGTGCGCATTATACCATTTGTCTTGTCCGCATGACTTCGTGCGTAATCTTCACGCGGCTGCGAGATTCAATTCAATCATCGTCTTGGTCGATTCTGTCGAGAGATTGTCGCCAATCAGAGACAGAAGAACCGCCGCTCTTTCATTCAACGCATGATATATCTTTCGCATTATTCGCCGCCTTATTGACGCATGTTACTCAATACAGCTGTCACATAGTCAATTGCCGCAGAGGTGATGTCAAAGGGCTTATGTTCAGAAGACGGTTGATCGATTGCCGCCCCAAGGCGCAAACCCTTTTGCATCAAATCACGAAATGCCGCGACACGATCCTGCGGCATTTCCTTCAAAAGCGCAACAGCAAATCCATCAATTAAAGCCTGATCATCTGTAATCGTCATATCAATCGATCTCCGAAGCTAATCCTTATTTCTCCGACTCACCCTGCGTAAAGAGACAGGACAGGACCGAGTTGCGCATGGTCGCCCAACTGGGGCGTGCAAGCCCCCCTGCGGATTGAACAATGAAGTAACCTGTTTTCTTTCCCTTGTAGATCATCAGAGATCCTTCATATCAGCACCTTCGCGAGATCGGCAAAGGCAATCTTCACGGGTTGCCACTCATAGTCGAGCGGATTGACTGACGACGGCTCGGCGTCAACCACAACTTGAAAGGCATACTTGACCCTCAGCTTCTCGGCAAACGCCTTGAGATTTGGACTAAGCGGTTCGTTCAACGAAGATTTCACTTCAATGAGCATCAAAGGCTCGTTGTCCTTGACAACGACAAAATCAACCTCATGCTGCTGTTTGTCGCGAATGTAGCCAAGCTCAAATCGACCAAGCCCACTATCCGTCCACCAGTCAACGCTTTTCAGGAGATGGGATGCCACAAAGTTCTCGTTTTGGGCCCCGCGATCCGCGACAAGACTCCAATCCCACAAGTAGATTTTCGGCGTCTTGCGAATCGAGTTAGAGACATTCTTGAAATACGGCCGAACGGAATAACAGAAATAGACACCCTCCAGAAGCCCAATCCAGTTCTTGACTGTATCAAGCGCGACACCAAGGTCACGTCCAAGCGACGCATGATTGATCTCGCCCGACACTCGCGCACGCAACAGTTCGGAAAGCGCCCGCACCCCCCGCAAGTCCTGTACACGGCTGAGGTCGCGAAGATCCTCATTGAAGACCTTGTCCAGTCGCGAGTTCTGCCACCGCGTGTAGAAACGCCGAGAACCATTGAGAAAGGGCTCCGGGAAACCGCCGAATCGGATCAGTCGCGCGATGTCCACAGCCGAGACATCCTTGGGAGACTGAAATACGGCCTCCAAGTCACACGCTGGCGATGCCAGTTCGCCGATTGACAGGGGATGAATCCGATAGCAAAAAGCTCGCCCCATCAGACTATCCCCACCACGCCGATAAACATCCATGCGGGCCGATCCCGTCGCGACTATCTTCAGCTTCTTCTCATATCGATCAAAGAATCCCTTGAGAAAATGCTTCCACCTCGCATATTTATGAAGCTCATCAAAGACAACGGCACGTGCGCGTTTCGCCGGAACGTCAAGGTTCAGGACCTCGGACAACTTTTCAACACCGCCTATAATCTTCAGCGCATCTTCCGTGACATCGTAATTCAGGTAAACGGCATCCGGCAAGATCGCCTTCGCCAAAGTCGTCTTCCCAACCTGGCGTGGCCCAGACGTGAGAATCATCTGCCGAGTCGTCATCAGATGGTCGGTCAACAAATCTGAATAAATCCGTTTCATCAAGTACGTATTATACCATATCGCCCTGCCGAATCTCAATTACCAAAATCGAGTGTATTCGATTTTAGTAATTACCAAATTCAAGTATTCTTGATCTTGGTAAATTCATGACGTCTGGCATTGAGTGCCACCCCGTCAAACCACATCCTACGCGCCCCCCTCGTCGCCCGATACAACCCTGAAACGCGCGGCGAATAACGCAAGAATCTCCGCTCGAATGACCGCCATCAGCGTCAATGGGGTCAGACCCCATTGACGAAAACTGTTGGTAACTCATCGTCTGCCTCCCCTCAAGGCGCCAAGGTTCCGAAGCGACGACAGGCGGACGTCGCCGACCTGAAAGTCTACCGGCGGCGTCTTGTGCCCGCGCGGGAATGCCGCTTCCTCCCGCTTGACGACACCTTCCACAAAGGATGCCGAGCCGATGACGGCCCCCGAAGTGAACACGGCCTCCTCCTTCTCCGCCTGCTCGGCCGTGTCCCGTTCCATGCGCTGCCGAAGCTGCTGCCCATGAATCCCCTTCACGGTCTCCCAGGGTGCGCCCGTGTCATAGACGAACCCATAGGCCGCGCGTCGCCGCACGTCGCCCGCAAGCGCGGCAGACCAGCCGCACCACGGATAGTCACCCGGATCCGCGCAAAGCTTCGCACGCCAGGCGTTCAAGTCTATGTAAGCCGCGACGGCCGACATCGCCTCTACCGAGCGCTGGACAATCACATCACTGAACCGGCCTTCCCACAGCCCCCCGACATGTCCATGCCGATGATTGTAGTACTGCGAAATGTCCTGCTTGAGGATCTTCATGAACGCGCTCAGGTCGTACATCCGCAGCAGCTGGCACTCATATTCGTCCTCTATCTCCTCCGGACCGAGCCCCGACCATTTGTCCATCAGCAGGGAGAAGCCCGTCGGACGCATCACAATCCTCATCCGATCGACCAGTTCCTCTCGCGTCATCTCGTAGCGCTCAAGTACAGGAAGCGAATACAGCCGCCTGAATTCATCGACCTCGGACTGGGTGAACACGTTAAACTCGCTCACGCGGTAGACATCGCCCTCCCTGAACTTGTCGAAGTCATATCCGAGGAAATACCCCGCATCCTCCCACGCGACGAGCGTAGCCGGCTTGTCGATGAAGAGCAGCAGGTGAAGATGGTTGCTCATGATGGCATACGACACCACGCTGACGCCCGAAAAGCGCTCGACATTGCGAATCAGGCGCAGGACAATCTCCTTCTCCGCATCGTCGAAGAAGAACTCGCGGTGCGCGATTCGCGTCACCACATGATAGCACACATTCTTGGGCTGGTATCGGATCTTACGCGCCATTTCTCTCCATGGGGTCTGACCCCATTGCGGGAAAATGTTGATGACTTGGGAAGTTCGCCACGCATACCGCAGTCAAAGAATCCAACTTGCAATTGAAAGAGTCTCTTTCATAACAAAGCCATTCTGCAATCTTCTTTCGCGACATCTGCCCAAGCCAATCCATTGTACGCATGATGTTGCCGCATCGTATCACTTATTAGTCATTTCCTTGAAGACAGGCAGAGACCAGAAAGTCATTTCCATCGGCGCGGCGCCTTGCTGACTGTGGGACGCGAGGTCTTCATCCGCGCGACGCGTTCAGTCTGCGAGACACCCAGCCCCTTCATCCGAATTCTCCACGTTCGTGAACACATAGTAAAGTTACCGCAACAAGTTCCTTCCGCCACCCGACGAGAGGACGCGCATCTGATGGATGGCGATTTCGTTGAGCCGCCTCAGTCGTTCAGGCTGAGGCATGCCATCTTGGATCATCACGGCGTTGAGGTTTTCCATGTTCGACATGCAGATCAGGTGATTGATGTCGGCATAGTCTCGCTGATTGCCTTTGAGGTCTGGATGCGCGAGTTGCCATTGCTGATGCGTCTGCCCGAAAAGCGCAACGTTCAGCACGTCCGCCTCGTTCGCGTAGATGATGCTCATCTGGGCGCGCGTAACCACCGCAGGGATGAGGTGCTGCTGAATCGCGTCCGTGTGGATACGATAATTGATTTTCGCCAGCTCGCGCTTGGCCGACCATCCCAATTGTGCCTGCTCCGCCGCCTTGAGCCGCTGGAATCCCTTGACCAGATACAATTCAAATTCAACCGAGAGCCACGCCGCAGATTGCCGCACCATCACAATCCAGTCGTTTATTACCATGTCCGCCGTCGGCCACGCCGCGTTGATGCAGCTGCCGCAGTTCCCGTTCGCCTTGCCGATGACGCGGAGACGCCCGGACTCTTCGCCTCGAATCCGTGCGCCATCTCGCTCGTGCAGTCTTTCGACCCGTCGTTGACCGCGATGACGTCCAGCCGGTTCAGCGTGTCCGCGTCTCGGATGCGCACGCCCTACTGGATCCTCTCCACGGCCGCGTCGACGAGCTGGCGCGTCTTGGAGTCGAACGCGAGGCCGATGGCGATGATGGGCAACCCGCGCGCGCGATATGGCTCGGCATAACCCTTCTCGCGGATCTGGGCGAGTGCGTCCGCCGCCGTCGCGTCGACCTTCAGCTCGAAAATGTAGACGCCGCACGGGTGCGTCGCGACGAGGTCGCCGCGGCCTGCCGTCTGCGTGACTTCGGGGTCGTACCGAAAGCCCTGCGCGGCGAGCAGCATGCAGAGGGGCCGCGTGTAGGAGAACCCGTTCTTCCGCTCGAAACCCTCGTGCGAACCATAGGGCAGCTGCGCGTAGAGGGACTTGAGGCCGTCGAAGAACGCATCGAACTGGCTCGCGCGCAGCTTGACGCCGAGCGAGGCCGACCACTGCGCGTCCTTCCCCGCGTAGGCCCCCGCAAGGAGCGCGGCGAGGTCCTGCCGCACCTCCTCGTCCGGCACGCGGAGCGTGTAGAGCCCGTAGGAGTAGTCCGCGATCGTGAGGTAGCCCGTCT
>ERZ1031114.64-NODE-64-length-35089-cov-10.872581_pt1 | contig 35089 bp, 16 predicted proteins | sample MGYA00518740_ERZ1031114 | MGnify/ENA primary metagenome ERZ1031114 (study PRJEB33719, sample SAMN04261276) | wastewater metagenome | biome: rural village; feature: human; material: feces | host: Homo sapiens | place: El Salvador | collected 2013-01-14 ... | reverse complement strand
TTTTGTAGGAGCATATAAGCCTACTATGGCAGATCTGCCGTGGCCCGGCTGGTTTACCCCTCGCCATTAACAAATTCAGCCGAATTTGAGATGATACGCTCGTCTGGACAGTAAAATCCTCCTCCATCGCTTTTTACCACAGAACACACTGAAGCCGCTTCGCGGCACACAGAAGACACAGAACTCCGAGGTCACTGTCCTTTATCCCCAACACTTTCTGTGTGTCCTGTGACGGCCATAGGCCGTTCTGTGTGTTCTGTGGTAGAGACAGGGAACGCCCCCTCTTCGGTCTCGTCATCCAAAATGAATCCAACATGTTACAATCCACGCAAAGAAAATGATGTTAAAAAATAGCAACATCGAATCATAGAAATAAAGGAGACGTACAAAGGTACCATTTGTTTTAGGCGACCGCTGACCAAGAATTCGAATCCCCGCAAAACCGAGACCGACACAAACCGTTTCAAGGAGAATCCCCCAAGGGAAACTCTGTCGAGGTCTCGCATCCAAAATGATAACAATAAATGAAAGATCAATAAGTTGAACGACAAGTGCATAGACAATTAAACTGAGTTTATAAATTTTCTTCATAACTACTCCTATGAGTGACAATTTCCAATCACATGACGGTTATTTTTTCCAAAGCCTTGAAAAATTCTGGAACATGGACTGCGAAAACGTCCGACAGTTTGGTCCAAATATTCGATAAATATCATGATTTCCACACCAACCCATCAAGAAAGTCTTCTGCAAATACATCTTGTTCCTTAGCTGTCGGCATACAGAGGTCATTATCGACAGACGCCCCGCCAACCGCCATGACTCTTTTCGCATTCAACCGCATTACAATTCCCTTAGTTGCTCTTTTATATATTTTCATGCAGACAAAATACCAAATGAGGCGGCATCCCGTCAATTCCGTTGTGGACTTTTGCGAGTTTTCATTGTGGACTTTGGCGCAATCCCGTTGTGGACTTTGGAGAATCCTTCATTTCACGCGCTGGACGCGGCGGAGATTCATCCGTATGAGACGGCCGCATGGCCATGCGGCCCGAAGGCGCTTAAAGCCGCGAAGCGGCGATTCAACCACTTAAAGGCCGAAGGCCGACTTAATCTGGCTCTTCCCTACCTGTACCAGACCTTCCAGAGGAAGAGGCCACGGCCGGGGGCCGTCTCGACGCGCGCCGTGCGCGGCGCGGCCGCCGCCAGAAGCTCCGTGACGGCGGCGGGCTTCTCGTTGCCCTTGCCGACGCTGAGGAGAAAGCCGACCATCGAGCGGACCTGCTTGTAGAGGAAGCCGTCGCCCTTCACGCTGAACGTATAGCGGGGACCGCTGCGCCGGACGGTGAAGGCGAAGATCGTGCGGACGGTCGTCTCCAGGTCGCGGTGCGGGTTCGCCGCGAAGGAGACGAAATCATGGCGGCCGACGAAGCGCGCCGCCGCGTCCTGCATCGCCGCGAGGTCGAGCGGACGGTGGCAGAAGGTCCAGAACGGCGCAAGGTGCGGCGGCAGGATGTCCGCCTGGTAGACGAAGTAGCGGTACTCCTTGCCCTTCGCGTCGTTGCGTGCGTTGAAGTCCGGCCGCGCGAACGCCGCGCGCATGACGCGAATGTCGTCCGGGAGGCGCGCGTTCATCGCGCGGACGAGGTTCTTCGGCGGAATGGGGACGTCGAGGTCGACGTGGGCGCAGAACCCGCGCGCATGGACGCCCGCATCGGTTCGGCTGCAGCCGAAGACGCGCACGGGCGCGCGGTTGACGTACGCAAGGGCCTCCTCCAGGCGCTGCTGGACGGCGACGCCGTTCTCCTGCAGCTGGTAGCCGGCGTAGCGCGTGCCGTCGTACGCAAGGACGATGCGGTAGCGCTTCACTTCGTCTTGAACGTGAAGAAGAGCGGACGGTAGACGCCCTCCATCGAGGCGACGAGATCGAACGTCCCCTTCGCGCGGTCGTACGCGAAGCTCGCGAGGCGCCAGCTCTCCTTCAGGCCGGCCATGCAGAACTTCCCGCCCGGAAAGAACGCAAAGTCGCGCGGGAACTGTCCGCCCAGTTTGGCGTTGTTCAGGAACGCCATCTTCCCCGTCCCGGCATCGACGTTGAAGACCGTGATCGAGTCGTGCCCCCGGTTCGAGCAGAAGAGCTGCGAGCCGTCCTCCGAGAGCTTGATCGCCGCCGCCTTCGAGAAATCCGTGAAGCCCTTCGCAAGAAGGTCCTTGATCTCGATGAACTCGAACCCCTCGCCCGTGTAGCGGTAGCTCGCGACGAGGTTCTTGAGTTCGAAGATGACGAACGCGAACCTGCCGTTCGGGTGGAAGACGATGTGGCGGGGTCCGGCGCCGGGGGCGATCTTCCGCGTGTCGATCGTCGCGGCGGGGACGGCCTTCAGGCCCTCGGCGCGGTGCGCGAAGTCGTAGGCCACGATCTTGTCGAGCGTGAGGTCGACGACGAGCTGGTACTTGCCGTCCGGCGTGACGATGGAGCAGTGCGCGTGCGCGGCGTCCTGGCGCGGCTTGTTCGGCCCGTCGCCGACGTGCCGCACCTGGCAGAGGGGCTTCACCTCGTTCGGGGCGCCGGCGAAGCGCGGATCGATCGAGCCGTCCGAACGCAGATCGGCGTAGCCCGCCGTACCGCAGGAGTATTCGGCGTAGACGAGCGCCTTCTCCGACGGGTCGAGCGCGACGTAACACGGCACCGTCCAGCCCGTGGGGATCTCGTTCACCAGCTCCAGCCTGTCGCCCCTGGCGTTCAGGCGGAACGCGGCGAGGCCGCCGTTCCGGCCCTTCGGACCGAACGCCGCGCGCCCGACGACCGAGTAGAGCATCGTGCAGTCCCGGTTCAGCGCCATGTAGGTGGGCTGCGGCACGGTGTCGATCACGTTGACCACGCGGAAGTCGCCCGTCTCCGCGTCGCTTTCAAGGATGTGGATGCCCTGCGGATACTGGTCGCTCGTGTAGCTGCCGACGTAGGTGATGTACTTCATTTTTCCGATTGCCTTTCTGGCTTGACTGTCCCTACCACTGGCCGACGCGCGGCTGGCGCAGCATCGCGTTGGACGCGGTGCCGTTCGTGAAGAGGTGCCGTGCGGGATCCCACTGGAGCGTCTTGCCCGCGTCGAAGAGCGCGGCCACGCCCGTGAGCGAACACTGCGTCATGGCGCCCGCGTAGGCGAAGTCGCTCCCCACCTTCGGTCCGCCCTTGATGGCGGCGAGGAATTCGTTGTAGGGCTTCGACCCCTGGTCCTTGCCCGGCACGCGCGCGTACTTCCGCTTCGGGCAGCCGCCCTCGGCGCGCAGCTTCTCCAGCGTGAGGCCCGGCAGCATCCGCAGGTAGTTCGCGCCGTGGTGGCCGTATTCGATCACGCCCTTCGTGCCGTAGACGAACGCGCCGTTGCACATGCCGTCGCGGCGGGCGCGCGCCTCCTTGGAGTTGTAGGGCGGGAAGTATTTCATCTCGTCGGGGTAGAGGGTCGGCACGGGCACGGTCCGGCACGCCTCGCCGTCGAACCACACGAGCCGGAACGGCTTGCCGGCGCGCGTGACGTACTCGAACGTCGTCTTCACGCCGCGCGGGAAGGTCGCGCCGTGGACGGCGGGGTCCCAGGAGCCGAACACCTCGGCCTTGACCGTCTTGGGCATCCCGAGGCCGAGCGTCCAGAAGAGCGGGTCCATCAGGTGGCAGCTCCAGTCGCCGAGCGTGTTCGTGCCGTACATCGTCCAGAACCGCCAGACGCCCGGCAGGTACTTCGGGTAGTAGGGACGGTGCGGCACGGGGCCCTGCCACTGGTTCCAGTCGAGCTCCTTCGGCACCTCCCACGTCTTCTTGAGGTCGTCCAGCTTGTCCATGAACGAGTAGACGGCGGGGCACCAGATGTGGGCCTCGGTGACGTCGCCGATGAGGCCCGCCTCGATCCATTCGCGGAAGTCGCGGATCGTGTCGTAGGCGTGGCCCTGGTTCATCGCCTGGGTGACGAGGTTCGGATGGGCCTTGGCGGCCTCCAGCATCGCGTCCATCTCGTGGTAGCTCTGCGCGAGCGGCTTCTCGCACTGCACGTGCTTGCCGCGCTTCAGGCACTCGACGGCCATCGTCGCATGCCAGTGGTCCGGCACGCCGATCATCACGGCGTCGATCTCCTTGTCGAGCCGGTCGAGCATCTCGCGGTAGTATTTGAAGTACGGCGCCTGCGGGAACTTCTTGCGCATGCCGCCGGAGCGGCGGTCGTCCACGTCGCAGAGGCCGATGATCCGCGCCCCGGCGCCGGCGAGGCCGTTGATGTCGGCCCCGGCCCGCCCGCCCGCGCCGATCGCCGCCACGCACACCGTCTCGCTCGGCGGCGTCGCGCCGCTCCCGGCGATGAGGCTGCGCGGCAGCACGTTGAAGAGGGCGACGCCCCCCGTTGCCCTCAGAAAATCGCGTCTCTTCATGCAAATCATCCTCATATCATTCCGTGAACGAGGAAAAGGTTATCACATTCTTTCCCTGGAATCAATACGGGAAATGCCGCGGAAAATGCCCTAAGACGCGCCGATTCGCCGTCTACTTGACGCCTTCGGCCCGCCGGCCGTCACAGAGGACGACCAGCCCCTGCCCCTTCCCATAGCGACGGCCATCCCGGTCAAACAGGATCGTAATGTCCCGCCCGTGGGAACGGATGCCGTCGATACACCACCAGTCCCACGATTCCGGCGCCAGTGGACGCACGACGATCCGCCCGTCCGCCTGTGGCACGAATCCGCACAGGCCCGCGATCACAAGGTCGCAAAACGTCGAGTGGTTGTAGTCCTTGCCGCGCTCGCGGATCTTTGGCTCGCGCCCTTTTCGCCGCGCCTTTTCGATCAGAATCTTCCGCGCGAGCCATTCTCCCGTGAAGGCGTCCAGATTCTCGTCAATCCATGAGACTTTCCGTCCGTCTTCACGCAGACGGACCTGCTGCGCCGCATACTGGTGAAGCAGACGGGCGAAATCCTCCGACGTGACGTCCGCCGGAAGCACGCCGTCCGTCCGCTGAAGCTGCCGAGAAAGCGCCGTCAGCGCAACAGTTGTCGCGTACGGCCAGCTCGGCCCGTTCCAAAGGCATTCGTGCGCCTCGAAGTCAGGCGACCGCGCGAATCCCGGCGTGTCCTGCGCCGGGAACGTGAGCCCCTTGGGCGCGAAGAACCCCTGTGTGTCAAGAAGCGGCTTCCACGCCACGGCATAGTCCGCGCCCAAAGGCATGCCGTAGTAGAACGGCGCATAGCCATGCAGCTCCCGGACGTCATCCTGCGTTCCGTCGCCGCCCAGCGCGACGAAGAATCCGACACGCGGATTCCACAGGCGTTCACGGACGTTCCGTTCCAGCGCCTCGGCCTTCTGCGCGAAACGCCCCTGCAACGTCGCGTCGCCCATTCGGCCCGCGATTTCGGCAATCGCCCCGGCCTCCGCCCACATCATCGCATTGACCATCGGACGCGCCCCGTCAAGCGACAGGGCGAATTCGCTGCCCTCGCGATTGCCCGTGCAGTCGAAAAGCCCACGCTCGGCACGAAAGCCGACACGCATCCGGGGTCCTTCGTACGACCGCGCCGACTTCGTGTCACGCAGGCTGTGCCCCTTGACCGTCCAGCCCTTTTCCCACGCCTCGTAATTTCGGACGAAAGCCTTGAGGCAGCCCTCGGCAAGGCCGAAGTCACCCGTCACCTTCGCGCGTTCCAGCGTCGCCCACGCCGGCGCGTTCGCATACGACTGCGGCCCGCTGAGATTCCCGTCCGACAGCATGATGCGCGTGTAGTCGTCCAGGTAGGAGGGTTCGCGCAGCCATCGGCCTTCGCGCAGATGATGGACGAACGGACAGGAGATCATGTTGTACTTCCCCGCCCAGCCGACGTCGGGAAGGAACTCCGTCACGACCCAGCCCTTCTCCGTCTGGCGTAGATGCTTGCGATACGTCCACCAGCGGAAATAGTAGGCCCGCTCGATCTCTTCGTCCGGGCACTCGAACAAGGGAATCTGGCGCCCAATCGTCGACAAGGCGCGGCCATTGCCAATCGTCGTGCGGCGCAGCACCTCGTCGTCGGCGTTAAAGCGGTCGAACCGGCGGCGCACCAGCTCCTCGCTCAACACGCGGGCGTAGGGCTCGTCCACAGGGCCAAGATCCAGCCCGGCATGATCGACCAGCCCGATGTATTCGCGGTTCGACGTCCGCCCGTTATACCAGAGCCGCCAGCGATTCGCCTCGCGCACGACGGACGGCTTGTAGACGGCCGACGAGTCCCATGCGTCGGGCGTCGGCTCCACGAGCGGATTCGCCTTGAGCCGCCGCCAGCCGCGAATGCCGTCCGGCGAGATCGCGCCGCCGATGCGCGCCGTATGGACATCCGAGTATCCGATGTAGAACATGACCCAGCGTCCGTCGTCGAGCGGATGGACCTCGCATGCGCCCACACGGTCCTTGTCCCAACCCGCGCCCTTGACGAAGATCGGGTTCAGGGGCGACTTCTTCCATCGAAGGCCGTCCGGCGACTCGGCGTAGCAAATCACGTTCGGCTCGTATGTCTCGCCAGAGGCATACCACATGCGCCAGACCTTGCGCGCCGCATCCCAGCGCACATAGGGGTTCATGACTGAGAAGCCCTCATGCGGAAACTCCGGGATGAGCACAGGATCGGACGAGACGCGCGTAAAGCGGACGCCGTCCGTCGAAGTCGCATAGCCAATCTTGGAATAGCCCCGCGCCTGTCCCGTGTACCACATGTGATAGATTCCATCACGCAGCCAAACGGTCGCACGATTGAGGTCGTCCTCCCAACCGCTCGTCGGATCGGACGAAAGGCACGTGACGGGTGCCGCCCAATGGACGCCATCTTCACTGCGGGCGAGGGCAATGCACTTCTGCGGACGCCAGGAGAAATAGCTGTTGTATTTGGCCGCGCCCCACGGAACGACATTTAAATCGAAACACGTTCCCAGTTCCGGCGAACCCATGACGGGATTGCCCGCATACTTTACCCAGCCGTCGTCACCCGTCGCGGCCACGGCCGCCGAGACCACGCCCAAGACGACAACGCCACAGAAAACCTTCACGCACGTCTTCATGTCAGTCCTCATCCTTCACACGGTGTCTTGAAGCGCACGACAATCGACCGGCGGAAGGCCGGCAAGGCGATCTTGTTCGGCGCGGCCACGCCCAGCTCATGCCGGTCTTCCCACGGTAAATAGCAATCGACCCAGCCACCGCTCCGAAGCGGAATCTTCCAGCCGGTACGCACGTCTGCCGTCTTTCCGTCCCGCACTTCCGCAAGCGCGTCCACGTACTTGTCGCGCACCCAGACGACCGACGTCGACCGTCCGCGAAGCCCGTAGAAGCGCATCGCCTTCGATTCGCCGCGAAACGGACGGAACCGCTCGGCAATGGGGTCAAGCCCCTCGACCGCGCGCGCGAAACGCCCGTAGTGATGCCAGAGATTCTTTCCGTCCACATACCGGCCGTCCCAATGCCACATCTGCCCACAGCCCGCCGCACCCGCAAAGAACGGTGCAAAGACCATGTCGTGCATCAGGACGCCCTCAGGGTCGCATGCGTAGAGTTCCGAAGGCCCCGTGTGGCGCGGCTTCACCGCGCCGACCTCGGCCAGAAGCGCGGGCTTCGTCGCACAGCGGTCGCGCAGTTCGCGAATCGCGTCGGCGCAGAAAGCATCGACCGGCCCAAAGCAGACGGCCATGCCGGCGCCGGGGTCGTAGTAACGGTGAACCTGCAGAAAGTCATTGTCGCGGCGTGCGCAGATGCGGTCGTAGGCAAATCCCGACGTCACCTCCGAGAAGCTGCCGAGATTCGCGACGACAAGCTGCCTCGGAAACCGCGTACGCAGGTAGGCCAGCGTCTCCGTCTGCCACCGTGCCTGCACAACGTCGCCGTCATCCATGATCTCATTCCAGATCTCGACGACCGCCGTCGCCGGACGATCCGCCACGGCCTCGGCGAGTGCGTCGATCTTCCGGCGGAACGCCGTCTGGCAGGCGTCGCTCGTGAACCAGTCGCGCATCGTCCGCGCATACGGCGCGTAAATCGGCTTGCGGAAGACGGGCGGCTGAGAGTCGTCAAATCCGCGAAACTGCTCCAGCGTGAACTTGATGCGAATGCGCCGCTTCGCGCATGCGTCCGCAAGCCACTGAAGCCGGTTGACGACGGCGGGATCGATCTCCCCGAAGCGCGGCATCACGTCCCAGAGCGCGTCGCCGCACCAGATGCGAATGTAGTTGCCGCCGTTCGCGGCGAAGCGGTCGAGCCACCGCAGATAGCCCTCCTGAGGCTCGCGGTCGCGGCAATAGCAGAGGTTGACGCCAATCGGCACGAACGGCTTGCCATCCGCCTCGAAGTAGCGCGGATTCTCCGCCGAGACCGTCAGGCGGCCGAGCGCATCCAGCTCGCGCGCCATCATGCCGAACGTGGCGGAGGCGGCGAATGACGCCGCGCCCGCGATGAAAGTCCGTCTGTCGATTCCTGTTTTCTCTTTCATCTTGCGATCTCCTCCGCCCGCCGAATGAAGTCGTCCTGCTCTCTTTTCGGAATGTCGTTCCAGCGGACGTTCCACCCTGCGACACGCACCTGCAGGTTCTCGTACTTCTCCGGGTGCGCCTGCGCATCCCGCAATTCTTCCGCGCTCACGATGTTCACGTTCAGCGCCGTGCCGCCGTTGTCCATCCAATACTGGACGAGCGCGCGGAACGCGGCAAGCCCCTTCTTGCCAGACACCGTCGCCGGACTGATCATGATGTCCAGCACGCTTCCGCATGGGAAGTTCTCCGGGCGGATCTTCGCGTAGCTCCTGAGCGTACCCGTCACGCCCTCCGTTTCGGCGCCGACCGAGGGTGCCACGTTCTTCGAGAGGTGGTCACCCTTTCGCCGCCCGTCCGGCGAGGCGGGCGTGTCGCACCCGAACTCGATGAAGGCGCGCGAATGGAGGCCGTAGACCGTCCACTTTCCGCCACGCCCATTCGGCTTGCCGATGATGTGCCGCGCCATCGTCTCCATCACATCCGCCGCGAGAGCGTCCGCCGTCGCCTCCCCCCGTCCCCATTTCGGCAAAGTCCGGGTTGCGCGCAGGCGCAACGCCTCATGCCCCTTCCAGTCCACCGCCAGCACCCGTTCCAGTTCGACGAGCGACAGCTCCCGCCGGTCGTAGACGAGCGCATTCACCGCGAGAAGCGAATCGACCGCCGACGCAAAGCCGACTTCCCCCACGGCCGAGAAGTTGTAGGTCATCCCCGTCGAGAAGGCGTCCACGCCGCGCGCCAACGCCGAGTCTATGGCCAGCGACAGCACAAGCGCGGGATGAATCTCGGCCAGATGGCTTTCGCTTTCGTTGACGATGCGCATCAGCCGGTCGGCGTTCGCGTTCAGTTCCCGCTTGTAGCGTGCCAGAAAGGCGTCGAACGTCGGCGGCGCGGACGCGCCTTTCGCCACGTCCGCGAGGATGTCGAGCACCGGCTGGAGCATGTTCAGACGGAAGCCGCTCGTGCAGTTCCCCGTACCGCGCGGGATGTACTCATAGCATCCCCAGACGAGCAAGTCGCGTCGCTCCTCCGCCGAGAGCCCCAGCGGCTTCATCGAATCGGCCATGCCGCGTTCGCTCATGAGGACGAGCGAGCGGTGGCGGCGCAGCATGTCGAGCGTCTTCGTCCAGATGCGGTCGGGCGTGTTCGCGGCAAGCTTGACCTGGAACTTCGGCGTGGGCAGGGCTTCCTGGTCGATGACGTCCAGAATGATGTCTGAAAGCGGATTGTACAGCGTCGCGCCGTCCCTGTCCGTGCCGCCGAGATACATGGGATGCCCCCAGTAGTTGTCGATTGAGCCGAACTGCCAGATGAAATGGCTGAATTCCTCGCGGAAATCGGCCTCCGTCGTCCGCCCCGCCGCGAGATCCGCCCGGTAATACGGCCACCAGCTCGCGTCGATGTTTCCGAGCGTGCGCACCTGGAAGCGGTTCACGTGCTCCGAGAGGATGAAGTAGAGCATCGTGAACTGCATGACGTCGAAACACGTCTGCGGAGGTCCCGCCACGAGGCGGCGCAGGGACGCGATTTCCTTCTGCATGAGCCGCGACCCGGCATCGGGATGCGCCTCGGCCGTCGCGAGCATCCGGCGGACGAAGCGCAGGATCGTCTCTGCCGTCGCCTTCTCGGCCCGGTAGAACGGCGTGTCGTCCGTGTAGGCGTCAACGCGCGCCTTCAGGCCCGTGAAGCCGAGCTTCAGGATGCGTTCCCAGTCCGGGGCGGAGTGATCGAAGTCCTTCCAGTCCGCCCGCCCCCGCCCGGAGTCGTGAAGTGCCTTGATCTCCGCACGAAGTCCCGGCGAATAGCGCGCATCGACCTTGGCGCAGCGAGCGGACAGGACGCCGCTCAAAGGACGATCCCAGCGGTTCCAGCAGGCGATGGCCGGAAAGCAGTCGAACTTCGAAAACCCAACGGCCATGTTGTCCGCGAGATAGGCGAACATTCGTGCCGACGTCTCGGCCCACGGCTCCCTGTCCTCATGCGCCTCGTAGACCTCCTTCACGCCGACCTTCAGCGCGGCGTTCGAGAGTCCCGTCGCGGGATCGCTCATGTCGCTCCGCCACTTCCACTTCAGGTAGGTGTCCACGTCGGCAATCGTCGCCGGGCGCACCTGCCGCGCGACCGACGGCTGCATGCGCGAGACGGATCGCTGCACGTCGTCGCCCGTCGCGGCGCACGCGCGTGCGACCACAAGCGCGACAAGGATTCCGCAGAGGATTCTCTTTGGGGTCTCCCTCAAACCTCGCATGGTCTCAATCTCCTTCAGCCTCTCTGCGTCCTGAAACACGCAACGCCTGCAAGGCGGCGGCATAGCGGCGGCCAAGTTCGGAGGCGCTTTCCGCCGTGAAGTGAATGCCGTCGGGTCCAGGCTCCAGTCCTTCGGCCGAAGCGTACCCAGCCGCCGGCAGGCTCGCCACGGCCTGATGGATCTGGTCATTGACGGTCGTGACGAACGCCTTTCCGCCGCGCTTCTCGATGCTCGTCGCGTAGTGGAGCCCAACCTCCCCCGCGAGGAACGGCACGTCGGGCGCGCCGAATTCCGCGCGCAGATGCGTCACCATGTTCGTGAGCCGCACGGCATAGCTCTCGGCCTTCTCGCGCGACCAGGAGTCGGCCTCGCCCTGGTGCCAGAGGATGCCGCGCAGACGACCGCCCATCGCGAGCGCCGCCCGCGTCCGCGCAACGGCACGTGCATACAGGTCCTTTCCCGGTTCCCAGCGCGCGAGCGGCGAGCCGCCTTCCGCGCATGGAATGAGGCCAATCCCAGCGGACGGATCGGCGTCCGCCATCACACGTGCGAACGCAAGCCCCGGCCCAACCCCCGTGTTCGGACGATCAAAATGAATCGGCTCGACGCCCGCCACCCAGTGATTGTCCTTGTCGAGCTTCCAGACGCGGTCAGATGAGAGACGGGGGCCCTCCGTCAACGCGCCACGCCCGGCCATGTTCGACTGTCCGATCAGCAGATAGAGGTCTGTCGGCGACGCGGGCGCACAGGTCGGCTGATCGTCTGTTGCATACGACTGAAGGAGTTCCAGCATCTCGTGGTCGAGCTTTTCACCCTGCCAGTCCACGTAGGCGACATCCGGACGGAACGAGTTGAGGATGCCGAAGCGCGAGCCGCTGAAGCCCCAGAGGCACCAGCCAAGCCCCATCTGGCGAAAAACCTTCAGGTTCGACGCGAGGAACGCGAGCGCATCCGCATGGGCCACGCGGTTCGCGCAGCCAAACTCGCCGACAAGACACCACACGCCCTTAGCCAGCGGCTCGCGCCATGCGTCCAGAGGTCCTGCGGCAATTGCGTCCATGCCCGCGTCGCCGTAACACCCCGGCGGCACGTCCGAGCCGTTCACGGGCGGCAGACGATCCGCCGCTTCCCACCCCGCGAACCGCCGCACCCAGCGACGGTTCGCCTTGGCCTTCCGGTCTTCGCTGAAATCCAGTTGCGCTTCGCCGTCCGCGCCTCGCACGACGAGCGCACGCGGTATCGCCCAGTCGCCTTCGGTGACACGAATCGTCAACTCGTGCGCCGTTTTCTCAAGCCGGAAGGTCAGCGGGATCTGGAGCGCCCCGCGCCACGGTCCCTGGCCTCGGTACTTCGACAGGTTGCTCCAGTCTGGGTCGTTCGGCTTCGGTTCCAGACGGAACGCCGCCACAGCTGAACCGTCGGACGTGACGGACAGCGTGACGGGCCCCGACACCTCGCCGAGCGCAAGCGCATAGTCCGCCGCCGGGGCGTTCGTCACGACGAACGGCTCGTGCCAGTCCGGCCAGCGCGGGCCGCCCAGGCGTCCATCGGGTCGGTCGGGGCGCGGTGGCCAGGTCGGCGCGAACGTCTGTTTCCGATTGGCCGTCGGACGGGTCCCGACCTCCACGCCGAAGCCCGAAGACGTCTGCGGGAAATAGCCGCGCGTCGCCTGGCCGACGCCGGGAACGCCATAGAGGCCAGGCACGGGAATCGCGCCTGTCGCCCATCCGTCCACCACGATGAACCGCTTCGGATCGACCTTTCGGATGGCCGCGATCAGGACACGGCAGACGTGTTCGTACTGAGCAAGCGTCCCCTTCGCCGCCGACGGCTCATTCACGAGATTGAAGAACAGCTCTTCACGCGGCACGTCATGGTAGCGCGTCGCCAAGGCCGTCCAGTGCTTCACGGCCGCCCGCAGGCAGTCGGGATCGGTGTAGAGGTTTCCCGGTTCGGGATCGACCGACTCAATGCAATACTCGCCGGGGATGCGGTGCAGGCAGAGCATCGTCACGAGCCCGTACTTGCGTGCAAGCGCAATTCCCTCGTCCAGCGGCTTGAATCCCGCTTCGTCGATCTCCTCGCGATTCGCCGACGTGCGCCCCTTCACCCAGCAGCGGTAGTCGAGCGGCAGACGCACGAAGTTGAAGCCCCAGCCGCGTATCCACCTGAAATGCGCCTCCTTGAAGCCCGCGCCCGGACGCGCGTGCCGCATGCCCAGCAGGTTGAAGCCGTGAGGCGTGAACGCCGGCTTCCACGCCGCCGCCGCGCCACCGTAGTCATCGGGCGTGGCCACGGGGGCGGCCATGCCGAGGATGGCGACGAGGCAGATTCCAACGGTAAACGGCATGTGCATGACGGTCTCCCCGTTTCCCTAGCGAACGACAAGAACAAGTCCGGTCGTCAAGTCGAGCGGTTTCGACCACGAGAACGCAGTGCCGTCCTCCACCACCGTTTCACCTGCACGGAACGGCGTGCCGGACACGCTCGGCGAGAACGTCCGCAGTACGCGATCGTAGAAGCCTGGTACGCCGTCCTTGACACATGGCACGTAGTCGCGTATGAGGATGTCGCCCTCCCAGAGTTTCGCGGATTTCATCCAGATGTTCCCCGTCTTCGAGAAACTCAGGTTGTCAAACGTGCGGAACGGAAGCGGCATGAACGCCAACCTCGATTCGGGGAGTGTCGCGCCCGTGAACGCCGCTAACGTCTCGCCGTCAACCGAGAATTCCGTCGGTTCCAGGCGGAACACATGGAAATCGGTTGTAAGGTCGCCCAGCTCAAATCCCGCCGCCGCCTTGTTACCGAAGAACCCGTAGTAGACCTTTCCGTCTCCATTGAGAAACGCATAGAACGAACCCGTGATGCCGAAGGCACAGACATCCAGATCAGCCTTGTAGTCGACGCAGATCGTCGTATTCGTCGTGGGACGCCAGTCGGACGAAATATGCGCCAGCCCCTCGCCGTCCGCATGAAGCCACGCCACCTCGCGATCATACGGGAGGTCGTCCGTCGGCTTCCAGGCAAAGCGCGTCGTGTCCTTCGCCTTCCACCATGCCTCCGGCAATGTCGCCGTGACCCGCGTGACGTCAGCCTCCACCGTTGCGACCATGAGGGTCTTCTCCCACGCCGCATACGACGGGCCTGCATCCTCCGGGCCCGCCACGGCGAAGAGGATGCCCCTCCCATGCGGTGCATCAAGGGCCAATTCAACCGTCCGAGCCCGACGGTCCCGCGCGACGACCGACAGTGTCCGTGTCAGCAGGAGCGGCGTGGACGCGCAGACCGTCTCGCCACAGTCCACGGGATCCGGCCCGACGTCCGTTCCGGCGACGAACGCCAACGTGGCTTTCTTCGTGCCGCCAGCCACCGCAAAGGACTTCATGACACGGTCATAGAACGTAACCGTACCGTCGGCCTTTGCACACGGCACATAGTCCCGTTGAAGCATGCCGTCCTGTTCCATGCGGGCGGAATAGATCGCGCAGCTTGTGTTCTTCTGCTTCCAGCTCCCCCTGCGCCCAAACAGCGTCAGTGTAGACGATGCCGTCTTGTCCTCAACCGTGCCGGATCCAAACGCAAGATGCGGATAGCCGTCGAACCAGATTCCGTTCCGGTTCATCCGAACCTCATGGGGATCCATATTGCGCGGCGGCGGATTGCCGAACACGTTGACGCATGTCGCGTCCAGGTATTTGCCCGGCGACGTGGCGTTGGCGCCAAAGAAGTCATACCAGTAGGCGTTCGGGTAGCTTTGGTGCGGCATGATGTAGACAAGGCTCGCGACACCAAACGGACACATGGCCGGATCACCCGACATCTGATCGGACCGAAACGTGACGGAGATGTCCAGCGTCCGGTTTGGAACAACGCCTGTGTCAACGTACAAGTCGCCGTCCGCCTCGACCACGGGGCGCGTGATGAAGTCGAACCGTTTCGCATACGGCAGCGGCTCGCTCATGAGGAAGAAGCGCACCAGACCCGACTTCGCGCGCCACGCGGCTGGAATCTCGAACGTCTTCTCCGTATCCGTCGGCAACACGGTGCCGACGTGCGCGAATTCCGTCCAAGCCGTCGCCTGCGTGCCCCGGTCGCCTGAGGCCCAGCCCGCGAGCAGCGCCTGATCCGCCGCTGCGCTGCCCGCGAACGTCACCGTTACGCGGCCGTCCGCCTTCAGTTCCCCAACTGACAACGTCCGAACCGCACCATGGACCGAACAGGCCGCCGCCATGGCCCATCCCGCCAGCATCAGTCGTTTCATCGATCATCCTCCTTCATTTCATGTTCATGGGCTGCACTCTGCCCATTGCGCGAGCATTATCTCACAACGACTCCAGTTCCGTCTTGTAAAATCACACGCCGATCATGTATAATCTCACGCAGGCATTTTTTGAACATACCTGTGCAACCATGACCAAGCGCGACAAGATCCAGTTCCAGAAAGCCTTCTTCGCCGAAGCCGGCGAAAATCTGGCGTCCGTCAAGAAGATGATGGACACGCTGCCGGACGTCGGCTTCTACGTCAAGGACGCCGAGGGCCGCATCGTGACGTTCAACAAGCGCAACTGCGAGATCGCCAACCTGTCCGACGAATACGCCGCCGTCGGCCGTCGGAGCGACGAGCTCTTCCCGTCCGCGAAGGCGAAGACCTACGTCGCGAACGACCGGCACGTGCTCAAGACGGGAAAGCCCCTTCGGATCACGCACACGCATCCGGCCGACGGCTCGATGCGCATGTCGCACAAGAGCGTCTTCCCCGTACGTTCGGCCGACGGCCGCCGCATCATCGGTACCATGTGCCTCTACCGACAGGACCGGAAGCCGGAAACCTCACTCGAATGGCACGACCACATCAAGAGCATCACGACCTACATCAACCAGCATCCAACCGAAGACCTGTCGCTTAGACGGCTCGCGATGCTCGGGCAGACGACGCCGTCCAAGCTCGCACGTGCCTTTGGGAAGATCCTCAACACGACCCCCGCGAAGTACGTGACGACCGTACGCCTCAACCTTGCGCGCAATCTGCTCGAAGAAACGGACCAATCCCTCACGGACATCGCCCAGGCGGCGGGCTTCTACGACTTCAGCCACTTCTTCCACACGTTCCGCCGCGCGCGTGGCCTTACGCCCGCCCAGTACCGCGCCCGGCACCGTTCAGTCTAGACGGCCGCCTCGGCCTTGCGCAGGATCTCGAGGTTCTTCACGCCGAGCTCAGGCTTCTTCGCGAAGCTCGCGACGAGGGCCTGTTCGAGGTTGTCGCCCGCGAGGCCCGTGCAGCCGAGCTTCTTCAGCGCGGCGAGCATCATCGTGTTCGCGGCCTTCGGCACGCCGAAGTCCTCCGCCATCTTGATGGCGGGCCAGACGACGAGCTTCACGCCCTCCGGCGGCCGGCGCGTGAGCGGCACCGTCGCGTCGACGATCACCGTGCCGCCCTTCCTGACGTCGCCCACGAAGCGTTCGTAGGACGGCTGGTTCATGCAGACGAGCACGTCGGGATGCTCGACGGTCGGCGAGCCGATGGGCGTCCCCGAGACGACGACCGAACAGCTCGCGCTGCCGCCGCGCTGCTCCGGACCGTAGCTCGGGAACCAGAGCGTGTGGCGGCGTTCGAGGCGCGCCGCCTCCGCGACGGTGAGCCCCAGCGAGAGGATTCCCTGCCCGCCGTAGCCGGCGAACTTGAACCGGCGCTCGGGGACGGCGGGGTCGTTCTCCGCCGGCGGCACCGCCGTCTTCTCGGCGAACAGCTCCGCGCACGTCGCCACCTGCGGCACGGGCTTCACCTGGAGGAGCGGGGAGGACGGCGCGGGCGCGGCGGCGGCAACGGGCGCGCCAAGGCCCTTCTCCGCGTCGCGGAACGTGCCGAGCGGGAACTCCCGCTCCATCTCGTTGAGGCAGAACTGCGCGGCCTTGAGGGGATCCATGCGGAAGTTCGTGGGGCAGGGCGCGAGAATCTCGAGCACGCAGTAGCCCCGGTGCGCCTTCTGCAACTCGAAGACACGGCGGATGGCCTGCTTCGTCTGGAGAATGCGCTTCGTGTCGGCCACGCTCGTGCGGGCGATGTAGACGGGGGCCTGCAGCTGGCCGAAGACCTCGCAGACGTGGAGCGGGTGGCCCGTCACCTTCGACCCCTGGTCCTTGCCCGGCACGCGCGCGTACTTCCGCTTCGGGCAGCCGCCCTCGGCGCGCAGCTTCTCCAGCGTGAGGCCCGGCAGCATCCGCAGGTAGTTCGCGCCGTGGTGGCCGTATTCGATCACGCCCTTCGTGCCGTAGACGAACGCGCCGTTGCACATGCCGTCGCGGCGGGCGCGCGCCTCCTTGGAGTTGTAGGGCGGGAAGTATTTCATCTCGTCGGGGTAGAGGGTCGGCACGGGCACGGTCCGGCACGCCTCGCCGTCGAACCACACGAGCCGGAACGGCTTGCCGGCGCGCGTGACGTACTCGAACGTCGTCTTCACGCCGCGCGGGAAGGTCGCGCCGTGGACGGCGGGGTCCCAGGAGCCGAACACCTCGGCCTTGACCGTCTTGGGCATCCCGAGGCCGAGCGTCCAGAAGAGCGGGTCCATCAGGTGGCAGCTCCAGTCGCCGAGCGTGTTCGTGCCGTACATCGTCCAGAACCGCCAGACGCCCGGCAGGTACTTCGGGTAGTAGGGACGGTGCGGCACGGGGCCCTGCCACTGGTTCCAGTCGAGCTCCTTCGGCACCTCCCACGTCTTCTTGAGGTCGTCCAGCTTGTCCATGAACGAGTAGACGGCGGGGCACCAGATGTGGGCCTCGGTGACGTCGCCGATGAGGCCCGCCTCGATCCATTCGCGGAAGTCGCGGATCGTGTCGTAGGCGTGGCCCTGGTTCATCGCCTGGGTGACGAGGTTCGGATGGGCCTTGGCGGCCTCCAGCATCGCGTCCATCTCGTGGTAGCTCTGCGCGAGCGGCTTCTCGCACTGCACGTGCTTGCCGCGCTTCAGGCACTCGACGGCCATCGTCGCATGCCAGTGGTCCGGCACGCCGATCATCACGGCGTCGATCTCCTTGTCGAGCCGGTCGAGCATCTCGCGGTAGTATTTGAAGTACGGCGCCTGCGGGAACTTCTTGCGCATGCCGCCGGAGCGGCGGTCGTCCACGTCGCAGAGGCCGATGATCCGCGCCCCGGCGCCGGCGAGGCCGTTGATGTCGGCCCCGGCCCGCCCGCCCGCGCCGATCGCCGCCACGCACACCGTCTCGCTCGGCGGCGTCGCGCCGCTCCCGGCGATGAGGCTGCGCGGCAGCACGTTGAAGAGGGCGACGCCCCCCGTTGCCCTCAGAAAATCGCGTCTCTTCATGCAAATCATCCTCATATCATTCCGTGAACGAGGAAAAGGTTATCACATTCTTTCCCTGGAATCAATACGGGAAATGCCGCGGAAAATGCCCTAAGACGCGCCGATTCGCCGTCTACTTGACGCCTTCGGCCCGCCGGCCGTCACAGAGGACGACCAGCCCCTGCCCCTTCCCATAGCGACGGCCATCCCGGTCAAACAGGATCGTAATGTCCCGCCCGTGGGAACGGATGCCGTCGATACACCACCAGTCCCACGATTCCGGCGCCAGTGGACGCACGACGATCCGCCCGTCCGCCTGTGGCACGAATCCGCACAGGCCCGCGATCACAAGGTCGCAAAACGTCGAGTGGTTGTAGTCCTTGCCGCGCTCGCGGATCTTTGGCTCGCGCCCTTTTCGCCGCGCCTTTTCGATCAGAATCTTCCGCGCGAGCCATTCTCCCGTGAAGGCGTCCAGATTCTCGTCAATCCATGAGACTTTCCGTCCGTCTTCACGCAGACGGACCTGCTGCGCCGCATACTGGTGAAGCAGACGGGCGAAATCCTCCGACGTGACGTCCGCCGGAAGCACGCCGTCCGTCCGCTGAAGCTGCCGAGAAAGCGCCGTCAGCGCAACAGTTGTCGCGTACGGCCAGCTCGGCCCGTTCCAAAGGCATTCGTGCGCCTCGAAGTCAGGCGACCGCGCGAATCCCGGCGTGTCCTGCGCCGGGAACGTGAGCCCCTTGGGCGCGAAGAACCCCTGTGTGTCAAGAAGCGGCTTCCACGCCACGGCATAGTCCGCGCCCAAAGGCATGCCGTAGTAGAACGGCGCATAGCCATGCAGCTCCCGGACGTCATCCTGCGTTCCGTCGCCGCCCAGCGCGACGAAGAATCCGACACGCGGATTCCACAGGCGTTCACGGACGTTCCGTTCCAGCGCCTCGGCCTTCTGCGCGAAACGCCCCTGCAACGTCGCGTCGCCCATTCGGCCCGCGATTTCGGCAATCGCCCCGGCCTCCGCCCACATCATCGCATTGACCATCGGACGCGCCCCGTCAAGCGACAGGGCGAATTCGCTGCCCTCGCGATTGCCCGTGCAGTCGAAAAGCCCACGCTCGGCACGAAAGCCGACACGCATCCGGGGTCCTTCGTACGACCGCGCCGACTTCGTGTCACGCAGGCTGTGCCCCTTGACCGTCCAGCCCTTTTCCCACGCCTCGTAATTTCGGACGAAAGCCTTGAGGCAGCCCTCGGCAAGGCCGAAGTCACCCGTCACCTTCGCGCGTTCCAGCGTCGCCCACGCCGGCGCGTTCGCATACGACTGCGGCCCGCTGAGATTCCCGTCCGACAGCATGATGCGCGTGTAGTCGTCCAGGTAGGAGGGTTCGCGCAGCCATCGGCCTTCGCGCAGATGATGGACGAACGGACAGGAGATCATGTTGTACTTCCCCGCCCAGCCGACGTCGGGAAGGAACTCCGTCACGACCCAGCCCTTCTCCGTCTGGCGTAGATGCTTGCGATACGTCCACCAGCGGAAATAGTAGGCCCGCTCGATCTCTTCGTCCGGGCACTCGAACAAGGGAATCTGGCGCCCAATCGTCGACAAGGCGCGGCCATTGCCAATCGTCGTGCGGCGCAGCACCTCGTCGTCGGCGTTAAAGCGGTCGAACCGGCGGCGCACCAGCTCCTCGCTCAACACGCGGGCGTAGGGCTCGTCCACAGGGCCAAGATCCAGCCCGGCATGATCGACCAGCCCGATGTATTCGCGGTTCGACGTCCGCCCGTTATACCAGAGCCGCCAGCGATTCGCCTCGCGCACGACGGACGGCTTGTAGACGGCCGACGAGTCCCATGCGTCGGGCGTCGGCTCCACGAGCGGATTCGCCTTGAGCCGCCGCCAGCCGCGAATGCCGTCCGGCGAGATCGCGCCGCCGATGCGCGCCGTATGGACATCCGAGTATCCGATGTAGAACATGACCCAGCGTCCGTCGTCGAGCGGATGGACCTCGCATGCGCCCACACGGTCCTTGTCCCAACCCGCGCCCTTGACGAAGATCGGGTTCAGGGGCGACTTCTTCCATCGAAGGCCGTCCGGCGACTCGGCGTAGCAAATCACGTTCGGCTCGTATGTCTCGCCAGAGGCATACCACATGCGCCAGACCTTGCGCGCCGCATCCCAGCGCACATAGGGGTTCATGACTGAGAAGCCCTCATGCGGAAACTCCGGGATGAGCACAGGATCGGACGAGACGCGCGTAAAGCGGACGCCGTCCGTCGAAGTCGCATAGCCAATCTTGGAATAGCCCCGCGCCTGTCCCGTGTACCACATGTGATAGATTCCATCACGCAGCCAAACGGTCGCACGATTGAGGTCGTCCTCCCAACCGCTCGTCGGATCGGACGAAAGGCACGTGACGGGTGCCGCCCAATGGACGCCATCTTCACTGCGGGCGAGGGCAATGCACTTCTGCGGACGCCAGGAGAAATAGCTGTTGTATTTGGCCGCGCCCCACGGAACGACATTTAAATCGAAACACGTTCCCAGTTCCGGCGAACCCATGACGGGATTGCCCGCATACTTTACCCAGCCGTCGTCACCCGTCGCGGCCACGGCCGCCGAGACCACGCCCAAGACGACAACGCCACAGAAAACCTTCACGCACGTCTTCATGTCAGTCCTCATCCTTCACACGGTGTCTTGAAGCGCACGACAATCGACCGGCGGAAGGCCGGCAAGGCGATCTTGTTCGGCGCGGCCACGCCCAGCTCATGCCGGTCTTCCCACGGTAAATAGCAATCGACCCAGCCACCGCTCCGAAGCGGAATCTTCCAGCCGGTACGCACGTCTGCCGTCTTTCCGTCCCGCACTTCCGCAAGCGCGTCCACGTACTTGTCGCGCACCCAGACGACCGACGTCGACCGTCCGCGAAGCCCGTAGAAGCGCATCGCCTTCGATTCGCCGCGAAACGGACGGAACCGCTCGGCAATGGGGTCAAGCCCCTCGACCGCGCGCGCGAAACGCCCGTAGTGATGCCAGAGATTCTTTCCGTCCACATACCGGCCGTCCCAATGCCACATCTGCCCACAGCCCGCCGCACCCGCAAAGAACGGTGCAAAGACCATGTCGTGCATCAGGACGCCCTCAGGGTCGCATGCGTAGAGTTCCGAAGGCCCCGTGTGGCGCGGCTTCACCGCGCCGACCTCGGCCAGAAGCGCGGGCTTCGTCGCACAGCGGTCGCGCAGTTCGCGAATCGCGTCGGCGCAGAAAGCATCGACCGGCCCAAAGCAGACGGCCATGCCGGCGCCGGGGTCGTAGTAACGGTGAACCTGCAGAAAGTCATTGTCGCGGCGTGCGCAGATGCGGTCGTAGGCAAATCCCGACGTCACCTCCGAGAAGCTGCCGAGATTCGCGACGACAAGCTGCCTCGGAAACCGCGTACGCAGGTAGGCCAGCGTCTCCGTCTGCCACCGTGCCTGCACAACGTCGCCGTCATCCATGATCTCATTCCAGATCTCGACGACCGCCGTCGCCGGACGATCCGCCACGGCCTCGGCGAGTGCGTCGATCTTCCGGCGGAACGCCGTCTGGCAGGCGTCGCTCGTGAACCAGTCGCGCATCGTCCGCGCATACGGCGCGTAAATCGGCTTGCGGAAGACGGGCGGCTGAGAGTCGTCAAATCCGCGAAACTGCTCCAGCGTGAACTTGATGCGAATGCGCCGCTTCGCGCATGCGTCCGCAAGCCACTGAAGCCGGTTGACGACGGCGGGATCGATCTCCCCGAAGCGCGGCATCACGTCCCAGAGCGCGTCGCCGCACCAGATGCGAATGTAGTTGCCGCCGTTCGCGGCGAAGCGGTCGAGCCACCGCAGATAGCCCTCCTGAGGCTCGCGGTCGCGGCAATAGCAGAGGTTGACGCCAATCGGCACGAACGGCTTGCCATCCGCCTCGAAGTAGCGCGGATTCTCCGCCGAGACCGTCAGGCGGCCGAGCGCATCCAGCTCGCGCGCCATCATGCCGAACGTGGCGGAGGCGGCGAATGACGCCGCGCCCGCGATGAAAGTCCGTCTGTCGATTCCTGTTTTCTCTTTCATCTTGCGATCTCCTCCGCCCGCCGAATGAAGTCGTCCTGCTCTCTTTTCGGAATGTCGTTCCAGCGGACGTTCCACCCTGCGACACGCACCTGCAGGTTCTCGTACTTCTCCGGGTGCGCCTGCGCATCCCGCAATTCTTCCGCGCTCACGATGTTCACGTTCAGCGCCGTGCCGCCGTTGTCCATCCAATACTGGACGAGCGCGCGGAACGCGGCAAGCCCCTTCTTGCCAGACACCGTCGCCGGACTGATCATGATGTCCAGCACGCTTCCGCATGGGAAGTTCTCCGGGCGGATCTTCGCGTAGCTCCTGAGCGTACCCGTCACGCCCTCCGTTTCGGCGCCGACCGAGGGTGCCACGTTCTTCGAGAGGTGGTCACCCTTTCGCCGCCCGTCCGGCGAGGCGGGCGTGTCGCACCCGAACTCGATGAAGGCGCGCGAATGGAGGCCGTAGACCGTCCACTTTCCGCCACGCCCATTCGGCTTGCCGATGATGTGCCGCGCCATCGTCTCCATCACATCCGCCGCGAGAGCGTCCGCCGTCGCCTCCCCCCGTCCCCATTTCGGCAAAGTCCGGGTTGCGCGCAGGCGCAACGCCTCATGCCCCTTCCAGTCCACCGCCAGCACCCGTTCCAGTTCGACGAGCGACAGCTCCCGCCGGTCGTAGACGAGCGCATTCACCGCGAGAAGCGAATCGACCGCCGACGCAAAGCCGACTTCCCCCACGGCCGAGAAGTTGTAGGTCATCCCCGTCGAGAAGGCGTCCACGCCGCGCGCCAACGCCGAGTCTATGGCCAGCGACAGCACAAGCGCGGGATGAATCTCGGCCAGATGGCTTTCGCTTTCGTTGACGATGCGCATCAGCCGGTCGGCGTTCGCGTTCAGTTCCCGCTTGTAGCGTGCCAGAAAGGCGTCGAACGTCGGCGGCGCGGACGCGCCTTTCGCCACGTCCGCGAGGATGTCGAGCACCGGCTGGAGCATGTTCAGACGGAAGCCGCTCGTGCAGTTCCCCGTACCGCGCGGGATGTACTCATAGCATCCCCAGACGAGCAAGTCGCGTCGCTCCTCCGCCGAGAGCCCCAGCGGCTTCATCGAATCGGCCATGCCGCGTTCGCTCATGAGGACGAGCGAGCGGTGGCGGCGCAGCATGTCGAGCGTCTTCGTCCAGATGCGGTCGGGCGTGTTCGCGGCAAGCTTGACCTGGAACTTCGGCGTGGGCAGGGCTTCCTGGTCGATGACGTCCAGAATGATGTCTGAAAGCGGATTGTACAGCGTCGCGCCGTCCCTGTCCGTGCCGCCGAGATACATGGGATGCCCCCAGTAGTTGTCGATTGAGCCGAACTGCCAGATGAAATGGCTGAATTCCTCGCGGAAATCGGCCTCCGTCGTCCGCCCCGCCGCGAGATCCGCCCGGTAATACGGCCACCAGCTCGCGTCGATGTTTCCGAGCGTGCGCACCTGGAAGCGGTTCACGTGCTCCGAGAGGATGAAGTAGAGCATCGTGAACTGCATGACGTCGAAACACGTCTGCGGAGGTCCCGCCACGAGGCGGCGCAGGGACGCGATTTCCTTCTGCATGAGCCGCGACCCGGCATCGGGATGCGCCTCGGCCGTCGCGAGCATCCGGCGGACGAAGCGCAGGATCGTCTCTGCCGTCGCCTTCTCGGCCCGGTAGAACGGCGTGTCGTCCGTGTAGGCGTCAACGCGCGCCTTCAGGCCCGTGAAGCCGAGCTTCAGGATGCGTTCCCAGTCCGGGGCGGAGTGATCGAAGTCCTTCCAGTCCGCCCGCCCCCGCCCGGAGTCGTGAAGTGCCTTGATCTCCGCACGAAGTCCCGGCGAATAGCGCGCATCGACCTTGGCGCAGCGAGCGGACAGGACGCCGCTCAAAGGACGATCCCAGCGGTTCCAGCAGGCGATGGCCGGAAAGCAGTCGAACTTCGAAAACCCAACGGCCATGTTGTCCGCGAGATAGGCGAACATTCGTGCCGACGTCTCGGCCCACGGCTCCCTGTCCTCATGCGCCTCGTAGACCTCCTTCACGCCGACCTTCAGCGCGGCGTTCGAGAGTCCCGTCGCGGGATCGCTCATGTCGCTCCGCCACTTCCACTTCAGGTAGGTGTCCACGTCGGCAATCGTCGCCGGGCGCACCTGCCGCGCGACCGACGGCTGCATGCGCGAGACGGATCGCTGCACGTCGTCGCCCGTCGCGGCGCACGCGCGTGCGACCACAAGCGCGACAAGGATTCCGCAGAGGATTCTCTTTGGGGTCTCCCTCAAACCTCGCATGGTCTCAATCTCCTTCAGCCTCTCTGCGTCCTGAAACACGCAACGCCTGCAAGGCGGCGGCATAGCGGCGGCCAAGTTCGGAGGCGCTTTCCGCCGTGAAGTGAATGCCGTCGGGTCCAGGCTCCAGTCCTTCGGCCGAAGCGTACCCAGCCGCCGGCAGGCTCGCCACGGCCTGATGGATCTGGTCATTGACGGTCGTGACGAACGCCTTTCCGCCGCGCTTCTCGATGCTCGTCGCGTAGTGGAGCCCAACCTCCCCCGCGAGGAACGGCACGTCGGGCGCGCCGAATTCCGCGCGCAGATGCGTCACCATGTTCGTGAGCCGCACGGCATAGCTCTCGGCCTTCTCGCGCGACCAGGAGTCGGCCTCGCCCTGGTGCCAGAGGATGCCGCGCAGACGACCGCCCATCGCGAGCGCCGCCCGCGTCCGCGCAACGGCACGTGCATACAGGTCCTTTCCCGGTTCCCAGCGCGCGAGCGGCGAGCCGCCTTCCGCGCATGGAATGAGGCCAATCCCAGCGGACGGATCGGCGTCCGCCATCACACGTGCGAACGCAAGCCCCGGCCCAACCCCCGTGTTCGGACGATCAAAATGAATCGGCTCGACGCCCGCCACCCAGTGATTGTCCTTGTCGAGCTTCCAGACGCGGTCAGATGAGAGACGGGGGCCCTCCGTCAACGCGCCACGCCCGGCCATGTTCGACTGTCCGATCAGCAGATAGAGGTCTGTCGGCGACGCGGGCGCACAGGTCGGCTGATCGTCTGTTGCATACGACTGAAGGAGTTCCAGCATCTCGTGGTCGAGCTTTTCACCCTGCCAGTCCACGTAGGCGACATCCGGACGGAACGAGTTGAGGATGCCGAAGCGCGAGCCGCTGAAGCCCCAGAGGCACCAGCCAAGCCCCATCTGGCGAAAAACCTTCAGGTTCGACGCGAGGAACGCGAGCGCATCCGCATGGGCCACGCGGTTCGCGCAGCCAAACTCGCCGACAAGACACCACACGCCCTTAGCCAGCGGCTCGCGCCATGCGTCCAGAGGTCCTGCGGCAATTGCGTCCATGCCCGCGTCGCCGTAACACCCCGGCGGCACGTCCGAGCCGTTCACGGGCGGCAGACGATCCGCCGCTTCCCACCCCGCGAACCGCCGCACCCAGCGACGGTTCGCCTTGGCCTTCCGGTCTTCGCTGAAATCCAGTTGCGCTTCGCCGTCCGCGCCTCGCACGACGAGCGCACGCGGTATCGCCCAGTCGCCTTCGGTGACACGAATCGTCAACTCGTGCGCCGTTTTCTCAAGCCGGAAGGTCAGCGGGATCTGGAGCGCCCCGCGCCACGGTCCCTGGCCTCGGTACTTCGACAGGTTGCTCCAGTCTGGGTCGTTCGGCTTCGGTTCCAGACGGAACGCCGCCACAGCTGAACCGTCGGACGTGACGGACAGCGTGACGGGCCCCGACACCTCGCCGAGCGCAAGCGCATAGTCCGCCGCCGGGGCGTTCGTCACGACGAACGGCTCGTGCCAGTCCGGCCAGCGCGGGCCGCCCAGGCGTCCATCGGGTCGGTCGGGGCGCGGTGGCCAGGTCGGCGCGAACGTCTGTTTCCGATTGGCCGTCGGACGGGTCCCGACCTCCACGCCGAAGCCCGAAGACGTCTGCGGGAAATAGCCGCGCGTCGCCTGGCCGACGCCGGGAACGCCATAGAGGCCAGGCACGGGAATCGCGCCTGTCGCCCATCCGTCCACCACGATGAACCGCTTCGGATCGACCTTTCGGATGGCCGCGATCAGGACACGGCAGACGTGTTCGTACTGAGCAAGCGTCCCCTTCGCCGCCGACGGCTCATTCACGAGATTGAAGAACAGCTCTTCACGCGGCACGTCATGGTAGCGCGTCGCCAAGGCCGTCCAGTGCTTCACGGCCGCCCGCAGGCAGTCGGGATCGGTGTAGAGGTTTCCCGGTTCGGGATCGACCGACTCAATGCAATACTCGCCGGGGATGCGGTGCAGGCAGAGCATCGTCACGAGCCCGTACTTGCGTGCAAGCGCAATTCCCTCGTCCAGCGGCTTGAATCCCGCTTCGTCGATCTCCTCGCGATTCGCCGACGTGCGCCCCTTCACCCAGCAGCGGTAGTCGAGCGGCAGACGCACGAAGTTGAAGCCCCAGCCGCGTATCCACCTGAAATGCGCCTCCTTGAAGCCCGCGCCCGGACGCGCGTGCCGCATGCCCAGCAGGTTGAAGCCGTGAGGCGTGAACGCCGGCTTCCACGCCGCCGCCGCGCCACCGTAGTCATCGGGCGTGGCCACGGGGGCGGCCATGCCGAGGATGGCGACGAGGCAGATTCCAACGGTAAACGGCATGTGCATGACGGTCTCCCCGTTTCCCTAGCGAACGACAAGAACAAGTCCGGTCGTCAAGTCGAGCGGTTTCGACCACGAGAACGCAGTGCCGTCCTCCACCACCGTTTCACCTGCACGGAACGGCGTGCCGGACACGCTCGGCGAGAACGTCCGCAGTACGCGATCGTAGAAGCCTGGTACGCCGTCCTTGACACATGGCACGTAGTCGCGTATGAGGATGTCGCCCTCCCAGAGTTTCGCGGATTTCATCCAGATGTTCCCCGTCTTCGAGAAACTCAGGTTGTCAAACGTGCGGAACGGAAGCGGCATGAACGCCAACCTCGATTCGGGGAGTGTCGCGCCCGTGAACGCCGCTAACGTCTCGCCGTCAACCGAGAATTCCGTCGGTTCCAGGCGGAACACATGGAAATCGGTTGTAAGGTCGCCCAGCTCAAATCCCGCCGCCGCCTTGTTACCGAAGAACCCGTAGTAGACCTTTCCGTCTCCATTGAGAAACGCATAGAACGAACCCGTGATGCCGAAGGCACAGACATCCAGATCAGCCTTGTAGTCGACGCAGATCGTCGTATTCGTCGTGGGACGCCAGTCGGACGAAATATGCGCCAGCCCCTCGCCGTCCGCATGAAGCCACGCCACCTCGCGATCATACGGGAGGTCGTCCGTCGGCTTCCAGGCAAAGCGCGTCGTGTCCTTCGCCTTCCACCATGCCTCCGGCAATGTCGCCGTGACCCGCGTGACGTCAGCCTCCACCGTTGCGACCATGAGGGTCTTCTCCCACGCCGCATACGACGGGCCTGCATCCTCCGGGCCCGCCACGGCGAAGAGGATGCCCCTCCCATGCGGTGCATCAAGGGCCAATTCAACCGTCCGAGCCCGACGGTCCCGCGCGACGACCGACAGTGTCCGTGTCAGCAGGAGCGGCGTGGACGCGCAGACCGTCTCGCCACAGTCCACGGGATCCGGCCCGACGTCCGTTCCGGCGACGAACGCCAACGTGGCTTTCTTCGTGCCGCCAGCCACCGCAAAGGACTTCATGACACGGTCATAGAACGTAACCGTACCGTCGGCCTTTGCACACGGCACATAGTCCCGTTGAAGCATGCCGTCCTGTTCCATGCGGGCGGAATAGATCGCGCAGCTTGTGTTCTTCTGCTTCCAGCTCCCCCTGCGCCCAAACAGCGTCAGTGTAGACGATGCCGTCTTGTCCTCAACCGTGCCGGATCCAAACGCAAGATGCGGATAGCCGTCGAACCAGATTCCGTTCCGGTTCATCCGAACCTCATGGGGATCCATATTGCGCGGCGGCGGATTGCCGAACACGTTGACGCATGTCGCGTCCAGGTATTTGCCCGGCGACGTGGCGTTGGCGCCAAAGAAGTCATACCAGTAGGCGTTCGGGTAGCTTTGGTGCGGCATGATGTAGACAAGGCTCGCGACACCAAACGGACACATGGCCGGATCACCCGACATCTGATCGGACCGAAACGTGACGGAGATGTCCAGCGTCCGGTTTGGAACAACGCCTGTGTCAACGTACAAGTCGCCGTCCGCCTCGACCACGGGGCGCGTGATGAAGTCGAACCGTTTCGCATACGGCAGCGGCTCGCTCATGAGGAAGAAGCGCACCAGACCCGACTTCGCGCGCCACGCGGCTGGAATCTCGAACGTCTTCTCCGTATCCGTCGGCAACACGGTGCCGACGTGCGCGAATTCCGTCCAAGCCGTCGCCTGCGTGCCCCGGTCGCCTGAGGCCCAGCCCGCGAGCAGCGCCTGATCCGCCGCTGCGCTGCCCGCGAACGTCACCGTTACGCGGCCGTCCGCCTTCAGTTCCCCAACTGACAACGTCCGAACCGCACCATGGACCGAACAGGCCGCCGCCATGGCCCATCCCGCCAGCATCAGTCGTTTCATCGATCATCCTCCTTCATTTCATGTTCATGGGCTGCACTCTGCCCATTGCGCGAGCATTATCTCACAACGACTCCAGTTCCGTCTTGTAAAATCACACGCCGATCATGTATAATCTCACGCAGGCATTTTTTGAACATACCTGTGCAACCATGACCAAGCGCGACAAGATCCAGTTCCAGAAAGCCTTCTTCGCCGAAGCCGGCGAAAATCTGGCGTCCGTCAAGAAGATGATGGACACGCTGCCGGACGTCGGCTTCTACGTCAAGGACGCCGAGGGCCGCATCGTGACGTTCAACAAGCGCAACTGCGAGATCGCCAACCTGTCCGACGAATACGCCGCCGTCGGCCGTCGGAGCGACGAGCTCTTCCCGTCCGCGAAGGCGAAGACCTACGTCGCGAACGACCGGCACGTGCTCAAGACGGGAAAGCCCCTTCGGATCACGCACACGCATCCGGCCGACGGCTCGATGCGCATGTCGCACAAGAGCGTCTTCCCCGTACGTTCGGCCGACGGCCGCCGCATCATCGGTACCATGTGCCTCTACCGACAGGACCGGAAGCCGGAAACCTCACTCGAATGGCACGACCACATCAAGAGCATCACGACCTACATCAACCAGCATCCAACCGAAGACCTGTCGCTTAGACGGCTCGCGATGCTCGGGCAGACGACGCCGTCCAAGCTCGCACGTGCCTTTGGGAAGATCCTCAACACGACCCCCGCGAAGTACGTGACGACCGTACGCCTCAACCTTGCGCGCAATCTGCTCGAAGAAACGGACCAATCCCTCACGGACATCGCCCAGGCGGCGGGCTTCTACGACTTCAGCCACTTCTTCCACACGTTCCGCCGCGCGCGTGGCCTTACGCCCGCCCAGTACCGCGCCCGGCACCGTTCAGTCTAGACGGCCGCCTCGGCCTTGCGCAGGATCTCGAGGTTCTTCACGCCGAGCTCAGGCTTCTTCGCGAAGCTCGCGACGAGGGCCTGTTCGAGGTTGTCGCCCGCGAGGCCCGTGCAGCCGAGCTTCTTCAGCGCGGCGAGCATCATCGTGTTCGCGGCCTTCGGCACGCCGAAGTCCTCCGCCATCTTGATGGCGGGCCAGACGACGAGCTTCACGCCCTCCGGCGGCCGGCGCGTGAGCGGCACCGTCGCGTCGACGATCACCGTGCCGCCCTTCCTGACGTCGCCCACGAAGCGTTCGTAGGACGGCTGGTTCATGCAGACGAGCACGTCGGGATGCTCGACGGTCGGCGAGCCGATGGGCGTCCCCGAGACGACGACCGAACAGCTCGCGCTGCCGCCGCGCTGCTCCGGACCGTAGCTCGGGAACCAGAGCGTGTGGCGGCGTTCGAGGCGCGCCGCCTCCGCGACGGTGAGCCCCAGCGAGAGGATTCCCTGCCCGCCGTAGCCGGCGAACTTGAACCGGCGCTCGGGGACGGCGGGGTCGTTCTCCGCCGGCGGCACCGCCGTCTTCTCGGCGAACAGCTCCGCGCACGTCGCCACCTGCGGCACGGGCTTCACCTGGAGGAGCGGGGAGGACGGCGCGGGCGCGGCGGCGGCAACGGGCGCGCCAAGGCCCTTCTCCGCGTCGCGGAACGTGCCGAGCGGGAACTCCCGCTCCATCTCGTTGAGGCAGAACTGCGCGGCCTTGAGGGGATCCATGCGGAAGTTCGTGGGGCAGGGCGCGAGAATCTCGAGCACGCAGTAGCCCCGGTGCGCCTTCTGCAACTCGAAGACACGGCGGATGGCCTGCTTCGTCTGGAGAATGCGCTTCGTGTCGGCCACGCTCGTGCGGGCGATGTAGACGGGGGCCTGCAGCTGGCCGAAGACCTCGCAGACGTGGAGCGGGTGGCCCGTCACGGACGGATCGCGTCCGAAGGGCGTCGTCGTCGTCTTTTCGCCCTCCAGGGTCGTGGGGGCCATCTGCCCGCCCGTCATGCCGTAGAGGGAGTTGTTGATGAAGATGCACGCGAAGTTTTCGCCGCGCGAAGCCGCCTGGAAGGCGTTGTTGAAGCCGATCGCGCCGAGGTCGCCGTCGCCCTGGTAGGCGATCGTGACGGCGTGCGGACGCGCCCGGCACGCGCCGGTCGCGACGGCGGAGGCGCGGCCGTGGGCGGCGGAAATGTGCGCCGCGTCCCAGTAGTAGTAGGTGAACACGCCGCAGCCGACGGGATCGACGAAGATCGTCTCGTCCTGCAGACCCATCTCGGCGCAGCATTCGGCAATGAGCTTGTTCACGATGCCGTGCCCGCAGCCGGGGCAGTAGTGGGTGACGCGCGTCTCCTTCCCGCTGCGCGGAAACTTCGGATACATGCCCTTCTGTTCAATGACTTTCATTGAAATCACTCCAACTTTCATTAAACCCATTGAGTCGCTTCTTGAGTCGCTTCGCTTTAAGTAGTTAAGTAGTTAAGTTTCAAGTTCTCTACCAAATCAACCACTCACGCACTTAACCACATCAACCACTTGACTTAACCACTTAACCACTTAACTACTTAACCACTTAACCACTTAAAACCCGCAGGGTGACTTAACCTCTACCCACTTCCTACTTCCCCAGAATCATCTTGGCGGCCTTGACGGCGTCGTCGACGGAGACGACCTGCCCGCCCATGCGGTGGACCATCATCACGTTCGCGGCCTCCGCGCCGAGCCCGCTCTTCGCGAGCTGCAGGCGCACGTCGTCGGCGAACTGCCCGGCATCGAGTTCGATCGTCATAATGCGGCGTCCCTTCGCGGCGGCGGCAAGCTGTTCGCGCGGGAACGGGTTGAGGGTGATCGGACGGAAGCAGCCGACCTTCAGGCCCTTGCGGCGGCAGGTCTCCGCCGTCGTGCGGGCGACGCGGCTCGCAATGCCGAACGCGCAGATCAGAAGGTCCGCGTCCTCCGCGAGGTAGGTCTCGGCCTCGGCGTCCGCCTGCATGTCCTCGTACTTGCGCTGGAGATGGTCGTTGAAGACCTCCTGCGCCGCCGCGTCGAGGAAGATGGACTTCACCAGGTTCTCGCGCGTCTTCGCCTCGCCCTGCGCGGCCCACGCGCTGAAGTCGGGCTTCGCGCGCTCCGCCTCCGGGAGGCGCACCGTCTCCATCATCTGGCCCTGCAGGCCGTCCGCGAAGACGACGGCGGGCGTGCGCCACTTGGCCGCCATCTCGAACGCCTTGATCGTGAGGTCGCACATCTCCTGCGCGCTCGCGGGGGCGTAGGTGAAGGTCTGGTAGTTGCCGTGGCCGCCGCCCTTCACGGCGGGCGTGTAGTCGCTCTGCTCGGGGTAGACGTTGCCGAGGCCCGGGCCGGCGCGGTTGACGTCCACGACGACCGCCGGCAGCTCCGCGCCCGCAAGGTAGCTCAGGCCCTCCTGCATGAGGGAGAAGCCGGGGCCCGACGTCGCGGTCATGCAGAGCTTGCCCGCCGCCGCCGCGCCGAACATCATGTTGATCGAGGCCGTCTCGCACTCGGCCTGCACGAACGTACGCCCCAGCATCGGGAACCACTTCGCCGCGCCATGGGCGATTTCGCTCGCGGGCGTGATCGGATAGCCGAAGTAGAGTTCGCACCCCGCATAGAGGGCCCCCATCACCACGGCCTCGTTGCTCTTGACAAATTTCGTCATGCCTTCACCACCTTGATCGCATAGGGTTCCGGACAGTTGTAGAAGCACATCGCGCAGCCGATGCACCCCTCGCCCTTGTAGCCGACGGGCTTGATGCCCATCTTGTTCAGCGTCGTCTGCAGTTCAAGGCAATGCCGCGGACACGCCGCGACGCAGCGGCCACAGCCCTTGCAGCTGTCCGCTTCGATCTCTGGGTGCGAAAGCACCGTTTGCTCATTTTCTTGCATGGCACCATCCTTCGGAGAAAAACAGCGACTAGTATAGCAAAAACCAGCGGACTCCGGCTCACCGCGTCTGCACATCGCGTCCGGGCGCGTACAACCACGGGAAGAGCGCGATGCGGATCTCCGTCAGCCCCATCGGCACGAGCGCCACCGTCTCCGCGCGCCCACCCTCGTCCGGCACGGGCGACGGCGGCGGATCGACCGCCCGCCCCGTCGTCACGTCGCGCATGTAGCCCCAGCCGCCGAAGTCCGTCTTCACGGCGCGGGCGCGGATGGACACGCCCTCGTCGCCCGCGTCCTCGACCGTCGCGCCGGCGAGCGTGCGGTCCCTGTTTAGCAGCAGCGCGTAGTTCCAGGGCGCCGTCGGACGGATCTCCTTGCGCGGGAATTCGGTTTCGCCCTCGATCCACCGGTTCTCGAACGGCACCGGATAGCGCGGCACGGCCTTCTCCTCCGTCGGCATCCGGAGCGCGAAGAGGAGCGGCCCGCGCATCACCGCCACGGCCTCGTTCTCCCAGAACGACAGCCGCGTCGCCAGCGGGAAGTCCAGCTCGATGGTCTCGCCCGGCTTCCAGTCGCGCGCGAACGTGCGGAACTGCCCGGCGTCCGGCAGGCCGCTTCCCTGCGGCACGCGCGCGAAGATCGGGAAGCGCCCGCCGCCTTCGAGGACGCGGATCTCGACCTTGCCGTCGAACGGATAGCCCGTGGACATCGCGAGCGTCACCGTGCGCCCGTCGACGTCCGCCGTCACGCGGCACGGCCCGTAGGCGACCGCCGCAAGCCCCCCGCCTCGGCGCATCCACATCGACTGCACGAACTTCGGCCACGCGAAGTGGAAGTTCGAGCGGCAGCACCCGAAGCCCGCGTGCGGCCCCGGACAGATCGCGCCGTTGCGGTTCGGGCCGCTGCCCGCCCCGTTGTTCGCGAAGAGGAGGGGCTTGTCCTCGCACGTCGGCTGGTTGAGGAGACAGTAGTAGCGCATGCCGCGCCCGTCCTTCGCGAGCGTCGCCGGCAGGGAGTTGTAGGCGACGATCTCCAGATCGTCCGCCGCCGTGAGGTCGCCCGTCGCGGCGAGGACGGTCTGGCAGCTCAGGATGCGCTCGGCGATCGCACAGAGCTCCGTGCCGCCCGACGCGCTGCGGTCGGACAGCGGCTCGGAGCCGTTGACCATGCGGTCGGGCCGCCCGTACAGGCGCATCGCCCAGCCGTTGGGGGCGAACGCCGCCGCGTAGGCGCCGCGCTTGCGGGCGTCGCCGTCGAGGAGGGACTGAAGCGCGGGCGTCTTCAGGCCCTGCATGAAGTTCACGATGTGGCTGCGGCAGCCGTTCGCGTTCCGTCCCGCCGGATCGCCGCCACGATAGTAGTAGGTCGTCCAATCCGCCGACTGCGCGGAGACCGTCCGCGCGAAGGCGAGCCATTCGGCCTTGCGCGTGCGGCGGTAGAGCCACAGCACGACGTCCAGCTCGTCGCCCGCGCGCGCGGCCGCCCACTTCGAATCGGCGGCGAACGGATGGACCTTCACCGCTTCGCGCTGGAAGGCGAAGTAACGTTCGAGGAACGGCACGACGCGCACATCGCCCGTCGCCTCGCACCAGTCGCGCAGCAGCCAGAGCGCAATCATGTTCGCCCACCAGTTCCGCGCCTTCGGACCGAAGTCGCCGTCCGCCCGCTGCGAACCGAGAATGGCGTCCACCCATCTCCGCGCCTTGCCCTTGAGGGTTGCGTCGTCGAGGACGAACGCCAACGAGACAAGCCCCTTCGCGTAGTAGGGGCCTCGTTCCCAGGCGTATTCCTTCCCGACGTTCGCCCCGGTCAGCCAGTCGGACTTCCCGATGTCGTCGTACAGCTCCTCGGCGTGTCCCGTGAGGCCGTCGGCCTGCTTCAGCAGCTGTTCGGCCAGCCAGTCAGTCGGACGCACGCTTCCAAGCGGCAAAACCTCCATCGCCGGTTCGGCAAGCCCCTGCACGTCCGCACCGCCAACGGAACAGGCAAGGCCAATCCCCATTAACATCATCATCCGCTTCAGCATCTTCAGGTCTCTTCGCATATCACTTACCCTATCTTTTCGATGTGTGCATCATAGCATAGCAAAACGGATGAGCCCTGCGCGATGACTTCCTTCGCGTACACCCCCGGCACGCGATGTACCCGCGCCGCCTCGGCGCGGGACGCCATGGGGCGACTCCGAGCCTCCGGCCGGTCAACACGGAGCGCGCGGAGATACGGAGGAAATACGAAACGGGAGGGACGCGCTTGTCGCGTCCGATGGGGGGACGGACGCCGACGGGGTGCGGCCGCGACAAGTACGAAACGGGAGGGACGCGCTTGTCGCGTCCGATGGGGGGGACGGACGCCGACGGGGTGCGGCCGCGACAAGCGCGGCCCTCCCGTGTGCTTGACCTGTATGACAATCCGATCATTTTCCGTCCCCTTTCCATCCGATCATTTCCCGTCCCTCTCCAGTGGGTGAAGCAGCGCGCAAGCCAACCTCAAAACCAATCTCCGTGTCCCCGAGCCTCCGCGCGCTCCGTGTTGACCGGCCGGAGGCC
>ERZ1031114.54-NODE-54-length-39825-cov-5.036887_pt1 | contig 39825 bp, 40 predicted proteins | sample MGYA00518740_ERZ1031114 | MGnify/ENA primary metagenome ERZ1031114 (study PRJEB33719, sample SAMN04261276) | wastewater metagenome | biome: rural village; feature: human; material: feces | host: Homo sapiens | place: El Salvador | collected 2013-01-14 ... | reverse complement strand
TCAAAACCTTTAGCCTTTTTTATTTCAATTATTTTTCACTTGCGAAACTTGAGTTTATTATTATCGTTATTCGCGCTTGTTTTAATAGGCGTCTTTACGACAAGGGCGAATTGCACTACTGATGACAATGTCGTTAAGAAAGAGATTGTTGTTAATCAAGACAAGAGTGATTATTTTGCGTTTCCCCAGAATGATTCTATATTTATGGGACTTAAACTGTTTTTATTATGAAAAAGATTTTATTTGCGTTTATGGCGATGTATTGCTTTATAGCCTGTGACCCTTCCGATTCTTTTGCAGATAATGAAGGAGAATGGTGGGTCAAGAATGACACAAATGAAGCAATTGGTATTTGGTGTGACTGGACATTTATGGAGCCTAAGTTAGAGAAGGTGATGCCGGGAGATTCGCTTCATCTGTATACTTATTATTGTTACATCAATACGGATCCTGTATTCGATGGTTTATTGACGAGCACTGAACCGGATGGCGATCGAAAAATCAGCTTCTTCTCATCGGATGGCAGTCTTCTGAAGGAATGGTTTGTCCGTGACAAGGACGAAGCTGGAAATCGGTTCTTTAATGAGTATAATTGGCGTAAGTATAAGAAGGACAAGTATGATGGTTTTATTAAGCGGATCTGGGTGTATGACTTCACTTCTAATGATGTTGAGCGGAAAGATACTGATGCTGAGGAATGAGGCTTTTGATTCAGATATAGGAGAGAAGCAATTGTGAAAAGTAAATAAATTTTCTTTATTTAATTGATAATCTGTGATTTATTATAAAAGATAGTAGATTCTGAAATAGGATGGTAGAAACCTTGTTCCGAACTTTGCAGGAAATAATCATTCCTGTTAAGGAGCAGGGTTTCTTCTATGTATTCCATTGCCGATTACCTTTATAACGGAGGTCTTTACCTTCACAATCTGTTTTTCCCGAGACGGAAGAAAGTGAGCCTGTTGATGATATATTCAACGACTCGGTGTCAATCCCGTTGCCGGCATTGCTCGATTTGGAAGAAGCCGGACGAGAACCTTTCACTTGAAGACATCAAGAGGATTATGTCCAGTCGGTGCGTAACACGGCATACCACTGTAGGGCTGGAAGGCGGTGAATTCATCCTGCATCCTCAGGCGGCGGAGATTATGGAATGGTTCAGTCGGTATCATCCGAATTACACCTTGCTATCCAACGGACTTGCTCCCGAGCGTGTCATTGAATATGTCAGGAAATACCTGCCGAAACATCTGTACTTGTCGCTTGACGGAGACCGTGAGACTTATCTGCGGATGCGTGGACGGGATGGCTATGACAAGGTGATCCGGGTTGTGGAGGGATTGAAGAATGAAGTGCCTGTCTCGTTGATGTTCTGCCTGTCTCCGTGGAATGATTTTGAGGATATGCGGTTTGTGATTGATGTCGCTAAGAAGTACGGGATAGATGTCCGTGTCGGAATCTATGGGACGATGTCGTTCTTCGACACGACCGGTGAGTTGCTGGAGACTGATGCTGAGGATTATCTTAGGAGAATTCCCGAGAATATTCACGATACGGAGGAAAACTATGATTTCGTGGCGCTTTATGATGAGTGGCGGAACGGGCGGCTTCTGTTGCGCTGCCAGAGTATATTCAGTTCATTGGTTGTCCATTCGAATGGTGATGTGCCGCTTTGCCAGAATCTCGGAGTGACGCTTGGAAATATTCATAAAGAATCGTTGGATGGAATATTCAATTCAAAGAGAGCCCGAAAATTGCAGTGTGCGTACTCTGCTGGATGCAATGGCTGCTGGATTAATTTCCATCGCAAGTATGACATCATCTTGATGCGGAATTTGGAAAGAATCTTCCCCAAACGCCTGATTGAGGTTTTCTATGGGAAATATAATTGGTCCGGCTTGCATGGCGAGACATATCATCGCTATTTCAAACGAGTGAAGAATATGTAGGTTATGGAAAAAATTGAAAAGTTGATAGAAAGATACAAAAATATGCGCAGCCGCCGACGACTACAGGAATGCTGTGTCAATGAATATTCTTTCGTGGGTTTCGGTGGGCACAGCGTGGATAATCTGTATCCGGTTCTGGACTATCTTCACGTGCCGTTGAAGCACATTTGCTGTCGGTCGAAGGAAAAGGCTCGGTTGATAGAGAGGAAATATTCAGGAATCACAGTAACGACAGATTTGGATGACATCCTGTCGGATGATTCTGTAAGGGGAGTGTTCGTGTCGGCCTCGCCGTCTGCGCATTTTGGGATCGCCTCGGAAGTTTTGAAGGCAAATAAGGCTTTATTTGTCGAGAAGCCACCGTGCGGAACTTTGGAGGAATTGGATGTCTTGACGAGATTGGCGGATCAGAGGAATGTGCCGGCTGTCGTCGGAATGCAGAAGAGGTATTCCCCTGTCACTCAGGCGTTACGTAAAGCTCTCCGTAAAGATGTTGCAAAAAGCTACAGCCTCCGCTATGTCACCGGGCGTTATCCAGAAGGCGACTCTTTGACGGATTTGTTCATCCATCCGTTGGACTATGTGTCGTTTCTTTTCGGAGACGCTGTGGTACAAGGTTTTGAAACCGTACGGACTTCAGGCGGAGGAGTGACGATGATGCTGATTCTGAGGCATGGATGTGTGAGTGGTATGCTGGAATTGTCCACATCAGCTTCGTGGGCCAGCTCCGAGGAAAGTCTGGTTGTGCGCTCTGTCAAAGGTACTTACGAGATGCATGGGATGGAGATGTTGACTTTCCGCCCTCATTGCGGCACGTTTATGGGAGTGCCGCTGGAAAAGATTATCCATCATCAACCGGTCAGCGTGGAACTATTCTCCCGCAACTACTTTATCCCGTCCATGACCAACAATCAGATCTACACCCAAGGTTTTTATCCGGAGATCAAGGCCTTTGTCGATGCCGTTGAAGGGCACGGGGCGAAGCTCTTGTCCACAATTCCTACCTTACGGCCGACTTATAACTTGATTGATGAACTGCACGCTCGTTTATAGATGAGGCCCTGCAGGGCTTTGTGCGTGGCAATCCCACTTCAATTCCACTTCAATCCGACGGATACGTGATTTGTGGTTTGGATAATGTTTACTATCTTTGAATGACAGATAACGAATTGGCTATGTTGTACCCTATAGGAATGCAGAGTTTCTCGGAAATCCGCGAAGGTGGATATGTTTATGTGGACAAGACCGCGGCGGTCTTCAGTCTCGCATCAACAGGGAAATATTATTTCCTGAGCCGTCCGCGACGCTTCGGAAAGAGCTGTACCAATCCTATCTCCTGGCCACTTTGGTACACCAGACAAGCCTCTCCTGTACCAAAAACTCTCACACAGTCTCTTTAGGATTACTTTTTTTTCTTAAAATCTGTTTTGAATTGTTTGTTTGAAGGTTAAGAGCAATATCTTCCCCTGCTGCTCACCTCGGCAATCCGGACAAGTTCGATTGCCCTCAGTTCGGGCACCGGGTTGAGAGTGAAACACTTCAGTTTCGACCGCTTCTTCCAAGGAAGACAGCGGTCGGATCTGACTGAAAAAGCGGGAAGAAAATGAAGATTTTTTCTCCTCAAAGAACATTTCAAACAATTCAAAACTACTTCTTAATCCAACACTGAAAAGAGACAGTGGCTGAAAGTCTCCTCTTAATCCAGCACCGAAAAGAGATGGTGGCTGAAAGTCTCCTCTTAGCCACCATCTCTTACTCTGAAATCCGGAACTACCTTGTAATCTTCATGTTGCCGACATTGAGTCCCCACTCGCCGTCCTGTACGATCGGAACCGGGACACCGTCAAGGTTGTTCTCGTAGTGAGGAGCCTTGAGGTAGGTGTGGGAGTGGCCGCCTACGACGAGATCCACGTTGCGGGTGCGGCGGACAAGCATCTGGTCCAGATACGGCTCGTTCTCGAAACCGATGTGGGTGAGGGCGATCACAAGGTCGCACTTCTTCTCGGTCTTCAGGTACTCGGCCCACTTGTTGACCACCTCCGAGTTCTCATAGCCCGGGATCATGTCGGAGACCTCCTTAGAGACAAGTATGGTGATGTCCGGCATAAGGCCTATGATGCCGATCCTCATTCCGGCCTTCCTCAGAATGGTGTACGGCTTGACATACTGAGACAGAGACACTTTCGAGAAATCATAGTTGGCGCAGACCACAGGACACTTGATCTTGGCAAGTCGGCGCGCGAGCTCATCCACACCGTTGTCGAACTCATGGTTGCCCAAAGTCACGCAATCGTACTTCATCGCGTTGATCAGATCGATCTCGATGTCGCCTCCGAGCACGGAGAAATAGGACGTGCCCTGATCGAAGTCGCCGGCATGGAGGAGCAGCACGTTCCTCTTTCCGTCAGCCTTCACGACACTGTCGCGGTAGGCGGCGCGCTCGATCACTCCGCCCATACCCTCATGCTCGCCTGAGCGCTCCGGCTCAAGATGGCTGTGGGTGTCATTGACGTGGAGTATGGTAAGCCTCTTCTGGGCCGCGGCGTCGATGTTAGCGATAGCCGCGAGCAGGCATATTCCTAAAATAAAACGTCTCATTTGCTGTCCCCCTCCTCAAGGATTGTGATCCAGTTCTGGTTCTGGTACTCGATAGGCTTCCCGGCGGCGGTGAGGCTCTGCACATAGGCGAGCATCGTGTCGTAGAGGTAGCCGTTGCACATTATGACCTCCTCGGCGTTCCTGGCCACCTTGTAGCCGTCGCCGCCGTCAAGAAGGAAGTTGAGTGTCGCCACTCCGTAGAGCCTGTCATCGTCCAGCGGCTCGCCGCCGATGGTGGCCGAGACAATCTTGCCGTTTCTAGCCACGACCTTCACGCCACCGACGATCTGGAACGTGGAAGCCGCCATCTGGTCCAGCAGCGCGCGCACGTCACGTCCGCGCAAAGCCACATAGCAGAGGTTGTTACGGAACGGGAACATCGACATTATGTCGTCATAGAGTACCTCTCCCGCCGGCATGTCGATCCTGACACCGCCTCTGTTGGCGATACCAATGTCCACCCTCTTGCCGGTGCTGTCGGCGGTCGCGCGAATCAGCTCGTCAATGTACCAGTCATAGATCTCGCACTCCGGATAGGTGCGCACCATCTCACGTGTCGAATGGCCGATGACGGTCTTGACCTTGGCCATCGCAGGCTGGGCGTCAAGCATTATCCGGGCCACATTCTTCACAGTCCCCTTGCGGAACTTCCTGCCGTTCGGCGCATAGTAGGTACATCCTTTTACCGTACCCATCGCTTCCTCAACGTTCGATGCGTTGGAAGCCACGACACCTGTGCGGTGGCCGTCAACCGGATCCGTCGTCCAGGTGATTGTCCGCTCCTGCGCGCAAAGGCAAAGCCCTCCCGCCAGGAACATGATCATAATTAGTGTTTTCCTCATAAGTGAATATTAATATGGTTAATAAAGTGGCACATTATCGCGGCTGCCCGCGGCGCGCCTTGTAAGAAACTAAAACTATTTCATCCTCAACCACTTCCACAGATCCTTGAATGTCGATTTCTTGCCGAACATCAGGATCCCCACCTTGTAGATCTTGGCGGAGAGCCAGGCACAGCCGAAGAAAGTCACAAGGAGCAGGACGATCGAGACCACAAGCTGCCACATCGGAACCCCGTAAGGGATCCTGGCCAGCATCACGATCGGCGAGGTGAACGGAATCATCGAACCCCACACAACCACTCCGCTGTCAGGGTTCTGGAACGCCATCAGGATGATGAAATAAGCGATCATCAACGGGATGGTCAGAGGCATCTGAAGCTGCTGCGAGTCGCCTTCATTCTCGACGGCGGAACCCACGGCGGCAAACATCGACGCATAGAGCAGGTAGCCGAGGATGAAGTAGATAAGGAATGAGACTATCAGTTTCACCCAAGGAATGTTCACGAGCGTGCCGATGATGACGCTCATCTCGTCAGGCTCGCCGGCCACGGCTGCGGTCGAGTCGGCGGCCGCTCCCAGGGTGGCGGTTGTCCCGCCAAGAGCCTGCATCTGATCCGGAGAGACGCCCATCGTCTGGGCCATCATCTCAGGGTTGCCGGCCATACCGGTGAGCATGTCCTTGCCTACCACACTAGTGGCGACGGTGACCAGCACGCCGGTCAGAACAATCCAGAGGAAGAACTGGGTCAGCGCCACAAGAGCCACGCCGATGATCTTGCCGAACATCAGGTCGATGGCCTTGACGGACGAGATCAGCACCTCTACCACCCTGCTGGTCTTCTCCTCGATGACACTGGACATCACCTGCCCGCCGAACATCATGATGAACATCCAGATGATGATGCCCAGAAGCATGGAGATGATCATGTATATCCCTGACTCCGAGACAGTCTCGTTGCCTTTTTCGTCCATCGTGTACTCCGTCACCTTGACATCGGCCTTCACCTCGTCCATAATCTTGGAAAGGTTGTCGATGCCGTACTGCTGCACACGGTACTCCTCTACCGCGTCATTGGCCTTCGCGGTAAGCCCCGAGGTGAACTCCACTCCGAGCGGGTTTTTTGAATATGTCTGGACGGAGACCGTCTTCTTGACGGAATCCAGCGGAGACACTACTACCAGGACATCCTTCCCGTACTCGTCCATACGGGCCTTGACCGAATCGGGATTCTCGGAGGAATAGTCCGTGAACGTAAGCCGGTCTGTGTCCTGCAGGTGGCTCATCACGATGCCGGAGCGGTCAACCACGGCGACATCCTGCTTCCTTTCCTTCGTCCCGGCCATGATCAATCCGACAATTATCATGGTCGCCGCGAAAATCAGCGGCACAAGTATCGTGGTGACAATGAAGGACTTCTTCTTGACGCGGGTGAGATATTCCCTCGCTATGACAGTCTTTATTATTCTGAAATTCATGACTATGCCTCCTCGGTTACAAGTTTTATGAATATGTCGTTCATCCTCGGGATCAGTTCCTTGAACGAGTTGACGACGATGTCCTGACCGAGCAGGACAGAGAGCGCGTCATTGGAGGACACATTCTCCCCGAGAGTCAGCACGGCGGTGTGCCGTCCGGCGTTGTCCTCGTCAGATAGGACCTTGAATATTCCTTCGGCATCCTTCACCTTGTCCTCGCCGGTGTAAACCAGCTCGATGTTGTTGTTGCCGTATTTGTGACGGATCTCGTTGACCCCGCCGGTAATCACCAGATGAGATTTGTTGATCAGGGCGATGTTGTCGCACAACTCCTCGACAGACTCCATATTATGTGTCGATAGGATGATTGTGGCCCCCTCGTCCTTCAAACGAAGGATCTCCTTGCGGATCAACTCGGCGTTCACCGGGTCGAATCCGGAGAACGGCTCGTCCAGAATCATCAGTGACGGCTTGTGCACAACGGTCGTGATGAACTGAACCTTCTGGGCCATACCTTTGGACAGTTCCTCGACCTTCTTCTTCCACCAGTCCTGGATTCCGAAACGCACGAACCATTCCTTCAACGCCTTGCGGGCCTCGGCTGCGCTCATGCCCTTCAACTGGGCCAGATACATTGCCTGGTCGCCGACCTCCATCTTGCGGTAGAGTCCCCGCTCTTCAGGCAAATAGCCTATCTTTTCGACATCCGACTGCGTTATCGGACGACCGTCGAACAAAACTTCTCCACCATTAGGAATAGTTATCCGGTTAATGATGCGGATCAGCGTGGTCTTTCCGGCACCGTTAGGCCCCAGCAGACCGAATATTCCGCCTTTAGGGACGCTCACACTGACGTTGTCAAGCGCGACCTTCTCCCCGAAATTCTTGCAGACATTCCTGCACTCGATAATATTCTCACTCATATACTTAAAATCTTGCTTGTCAATTCAACGAGCAGTTCGCCCGGAGTGGCTTCCCCGGCATCTCCTCCTTTGCCTTTGTAGTCATATTCACAAAGAAGGGAGATCACCTCCATCGCCTTGCGGACCGGGTAGTTGGCCACCGCAATGTCATATTCCTTCCAAAAGTAAGGGTTCACGCCTTGCAGGGCGGCAGCGACGGCGGTTCTGTCCGGGTATCGGTTCTTTTCCTTCAACGCGGCGTATTTCAGGATTCTGGCGAAATGGGTGTAAAGGGCGCTTACCGCCATCGGCATGGCGAACTTCGCCGACTCACCGATGCGCGCGGCTATTCTCAAAGCCTTCGCCCCGTTCCTCGCCGAAAGTTCCTTGGTCAGCTCAAACACGCTGAACTCACGGCTGATGCCGACATTCCGTTCGATGTCAGAGACAGTTATCTGCTTCGCTCCCTCCGGAAGGTTTTTCAGCATCTTGTCGGTCTCGACAGCGATCCTGCCCAGATTCGTTCCGGCGGACTCAGCCAGCAGAGCTGCGGCCTCGGGATCAATTGCCAATCCCCTGCCGGAGAAATACTGTGCGATCCACGAAGGCATCTCGTAGTCCCTCAATGCATTGGACTCGACAACAATCCCGTTCTTGGAGGCCTGCTTGTACAACGCCTTCCGTTTGTCAGCTGAAGCCCCACGCATCAAAAGCACCAGAACCGTGGAATCCAAAGGCTTCTCGCAATAGACCGAGAGTTTCTCCAGATCCCGCATAGCCTGGGCGTCCTTCACGACAACCAACTGTCTTTCGGCCATCATCGGGAACCTGCGGGCCGCCGTGATCACGGTGTCCGCATCGACATCCGCCCCGTAGCAGATCGTCTCGTTGAAATCCCTCGAAGCCTCGTCAAGGGCGTTCTCGATGACAGCATCGCAGACCATGTCCGTGTAGTACGGTTCGTCCCCCATCAAAAGATAGACGGGGGCGAACTGTCCTGACTTGACGGCAGAGACTATCTCACGGCACTGGTTGCCGACATTAACTGTACCCTTTGCCATTCAGGCCTTTTAATATTTAAGATCCAATGTCTTACGAATATCCTCGGACGAAGCGCCGACAAGGATTTTGTAGTTACCCTTCTCGGCCACCCAATCGTGTTTCTCCGCATCGAAATAGCTGATGGCCGCCTTGTCCAAAGTCACTTTCACCTCACCAGACTTGCCTGGTTCAAGGAATATCTTTCCGAAGCCCTTGAGTTCCTTTACCGGACGCTCGACTGAGCTTTCCGGAGCGCTGACATAAATCTGCACGATCTCAGCACCGGCCACAGAGCCGGTGTTCTTCACCGGAACAGTGACGGTCAAGCCCTTTTCGATCGAGCCAGAAGTCTTAGGCTCGCCATATTCAAACGTGGTGTAGCTGAGTCCGTAGCCGAACGGGAAGGTCGGTTTGATGGCGCTATGCTCGAACCAACGGTAGCCCACGAATATTCCTTCCGTGTAGGTCTCGTCGTAGATGATCTTGTCCTGAATGCCCATCTTGACGGTCTCCTTGCGAGGGATTCCCGGGTACTGGATTTCAGACTGAACAGGATAATCCGCCAGCGTGGCCCCGATCGTGAACGGTAGTTTTCCGGAAGGGTTGACATCGCCTGAAAGCACGTCCGCCAGAGAATGTCCGGCCTCGCTCCCAAGATACCAGTCCTGAACTATTCCCGGAACCTTGTCAGCCCACGGCATCGCCACAGCGTTTCCGGAGATATTCACAACCACAAGTTTCGGATTGGCTGCGGCAAGAGCCTCAATCACAGCGTTCTGTGAATATGGAAGATCATAGCTTTCCCTGTCGTTGCCCTCGCTGTCCTGATGGTCACTCTTGTTCAGGCCACCAATGAATATCACGTAGTCGGCATCCTTGGCTGCAGCCACCGCATCGGCGATCAGTTTCTCCGCCGTGCGTGTCTCGCTGAGATCCTGGCCTGTGGTCACACCGTTGTACTTTCCGTTGACATCACCGACATAGCCACGCTCATAGACCACCTCGGCGTCAGAGAACCTTTCCATGATTCCCTCGAGCGGAGAGACCTCGTTCTTGACTTTGAGAGAGGAGCTTCCACCGCCGACGGTCATCATCTTGACAGCGTTCTCCCCGACAACCAAAATCTTCCTCGCCGCCTTTATCGGCAGAATCCCGCCATCGTTCTTGAGAAGCACGATGGACTCGGCGCCGATCTTTCTGGCAGCCGCGATATGCTCCGGGCTGACGAACGAGCCGTAAGGACGGTTCTTGTCCATGACCGTGCGGAACATCAGTTTGAGGACCCTGCGGACCTTATTGTCAAGCACTTCGATGCTATACTTGCCCTCGTTGATCCCCTTCAGGTACGGATTGGACAGATAATAGCTATCGTAAGCGTTTGATACCGACCAGCTTAATCCGTTGGTATAGGTTCCGAACTCCATGTCCAGACCGTTGTTGACGGCCTGGTCGGTGTCGTGGACTCCGCCCCAGTCGCTGATCACGACTCCGTCGAATCCCCATTCCCCCTTGAGGATATCGTTCAGGGTGTACTGGTTCTGGCAGCACCACTGGTTCTTGTAAAGATTGTAGGAACCCATTATCGCCCAGGCCTTCCCCTCGGTGACAGCCGCCTTGAAAGCCGGAAGATAGATCTCGTAGAGAGTCCTGTCATCCACTGTCACATTGGTGGTGAAGCGGTTATATTCCTGATTGTTCAGCGCGAAATGCTTCACGCAGGCAGCCACGCCGTTGCTCTGCACGCCCTTGACATAAGGCACGACCATGCGGCCTGAAAGGTAAGGATCCTCACCCATATATTCAAAACTGCGCCCGTTCAGCGGGGTTCTGCAGATGTTCACGCCAGGTCCGAGAAGGACGTCCTTCTTGCGGTAACGGGCCTCCTCACCTATGCTTTTGCCGTAAAGAGCCGACATCTCAGGATCCCATGTGGCCGCCAGCGCGGTCAACGCCGGGAAAGCCGTGCAGGAATCACTTGTCCACCCGGCCTGACTCCATTTGTCCCAAAGCACCTCCGGACGGATTCCGTGAGGGCCGTCGGAAGTCCAGATCTCAGGGATGCCGAGCCTCGGCACTCCGGCCGAGCTGAACTTGGACTGGGCGTGCAGCACAGCCACTTTTTCCTCTGTTGTCATCCTTGAGAGAGCGTCCTCCACCCTCTCCTCGATAGTTCTCGTTTCATCAAGAAAGACAGGCCCGCCATCTCCGGCGGCCTGTCTTCCAACACCTCTTTGCTGACCACACGCGGCGGCGATGCCTGCCACGGCCATCAGACTTAGAATCAGTTTAGATTTCATCCTATGCGTCAAATTTCTTTTCTTTTGTCCTTACGATCTTCTCCTTCATCAGATCGACAGCCGCGCTGACGGCATCCTCGAACGAGGTTGAGTTCCTCTCGATGACAAGATCCTGGCCGTAGGCCCTTGTCTGGATCCTGACATTCTTGTTGTCCGGCTCCTTGAGCAAAGATAAAGTCACTTCAACATCGTCAAGATGGTCGCTGAATCTGGAAAGTTTCGAGACCTTCTTCTCTACATAGTCGAGCAGCTTCTGATCCGCGTCGAACTTCAGGGATTTTACTCTAATCTCCATTTTTACCTCCGCTTTTTGCCCTTGGATGGGCGTTAACATAAACTTTTTTCAGTTTCTCGATGGTGTTGTGCGTATAGACCTGCGTCGCCGCGAGCGAGGAATGTCCCAGAAGCTCCTTTATCGAATTGAGATCCGCCCCCTCGTCCAGCAGTTCCGTGGCCAAGGAATGCCTCAACACGTGTGGAGACTTTCTCCCGGTGATGCTTCCGACCCGCCCAAGCGCTCTTTTTATCGCCCTGTCTATGAAAACCGGATAGAGTTTCAGGCCCTTGCCGGTGACCGCCAGTGGCTCGCTTGCCGATCTTTCGCGACCAACCATCGTTTCAACCGCTTGTAAATATAATGAAATTTCCTTACAAAGCGAAGAAACAAGCGGAATTTCTCTCACTTTGTCGCCTTTTCCCCTCACGGTCATCGTCCCGCGGGCGAAATCCACATCTCCGATCCTAAGCCCTATCAGCTCCGCCCGGCGCATCCCCGTACTGTAAAGCATCGACACGATCAGCCGTTCCAGCCTTCTTGAATATGCCGCCTCGGAGGCCTTGTCGTTCCCTGTGATCATCGCCAGATTCTCCTCGGAAGCATCACAGTCCGTCGCGGCGAAATATTCATTCATCGACTCTTCCCTATAGAACACCGGCAGCCTTTTCTCCACCTTTGGCTTCGCCACCGTCCGCACTGGATTGGCGGTCAGCCTTTTCTCCTTCATCAGGTAGCGGCAGAACCCCGACAGCACCGACAGATGCAGCCTGACCGTCCTCGGGCTATCCTCTCTTTTCTCAAGAAGATACACCTCGTGCGAACGGATGATCTGCGGCGTGAGCGATTTCAGCAGTTCCTCATCAGTCGCCGCCCCGCAATCCTCCACAAAGACCTTCAGGGCATCTGAATATATCGCCTGAGTTCTCGCCGAATATCTCCGGATGTCCTTGATGTAAGATATGTAATCTTCGATGAGGCGCATAGGCTTAAGCCTTAATATTCATCAACTTCGCATCACTTTCCGGCATTGTTCACACCAATCTTTTCCGCCAGTTTCTCGACCGGCTTGTTGCACCACTGCGCGATGACTCCCACGAGCAGGGCAGCGGCGAGGGTTCCCTCACGCACACCGTGGATTCTTCCGTCAAGCCAGAGAAGCGAGGCGACGCACGCCAGAGCCACAAGCGACACATCCACAACAACTTTCGTGATGTCAAAACGGGTTTTGAAAGCCTTGCAGATCGCCAGAACAAGTCCTTCGCCGGCCAGTGTCACCACCCCGGCCACGACCTCAAAAGCCACACCGACCCCCACAAGCACGATGCCCACAAGGCACCAAACGACCTGCATAAGGTAGTTCGGGCAAGGCACATCCGCGATGCACCAGCAGGCGAAATCCGTCATATACCCGAACGCGAACGCCACCGGCAGCTGCATCAGCTGCACCCAGTCATAGTTCTTACGCAAAAGCGCCATCTGAATCAGAATGAATATGCAGTGCATCACGATCGTTGCCTCCCCCACCGTCAGCGGGCACAGCATACTCGCCACATAAGGCGGACACGAGATCGGCGAAGTTCCAAGATCCGCCAGAATCGAAAAAGCCACCCCGAACGCCACAATCAGCAGTCCGACGCACAGCATCACATATCTCTTGAATATTTCCATTTTATCTCTTAAATATTTTGTTTCCTGAATATCTCAATATTTATTCAAAACTCTGACGTTTCCCACTACGGCATATTCATAAATACCTGTGGACACGGTTGTAATAGTCCTTGTAGTCAATGTCTTTCCTTGAAAGCAGGAACCGCTCCTCCTGAAGGATCTGGAGGTGGAAAATCGTCACCGCGCAGAGCACGACAAGCAGGTGAAGCCAGTTTGCGAAGCAGAGAAGCAGCCCGATGTAGGTCAGGTCAAAACCGACGAAAGCCGGGTTGCGGCTGATTCTGTAGATGCCGGAAGTGACCAGTCCGGTCTTCTCGTCCGGGGATATTCCGGCCCTCCAACTGTCCCGCATCTGAAGCACGGCGGTAGTGAAGAACACCACTCCGAGAACCGTCAAAGCCAGTCCGATCCAACCGCACCACCGCGGGAGGAATGAATATCCCCGGACGACGCTCCACACCTCCACGACGACAATCAGGACGGAAAAGGCAGCCAGCAACCGCTCCACAGTCAAAGTCCGCAGTTCCTTATTCCCGCGCCCCATCTGATTGGTCCGGATCCCTTGACTCCTCTGACTGAGCTGTTTAGCCAGATAGACTCCATAGAATCCGGCCATCAAGGCCAATGATATTATCTGAAATACTGTCATACAATCACGCCGGAGGCATCTGGTTCAGGATCATCCCTAAGCATTTCCTCCAGCGTACAAATTTACGAATATTCCCGAGATACCCAACGAGCGTTCAGCAGTCGGTGCGTTAGGACAGCATTTCCACGCAACGACTTTGCAAACAGGGGGTCTTCGTGCGTCAACAGGGTGGCTCCGCGCACGGGACGGGAAGCGGGTTAAGCGTAGCTATGCATTCCGCCGAGGAGGTAGTTGACGCCGAAATAGGTGAAGAGAACGGAGGCGGAGAGGATCAGGGTGTAGATGTGGTAGGCACGGTGACTCCTCAGGAACGGGAGGCGGGTGCGGTGAACACCGAGGGAGGCGATCAGGAAAGTGATCAGGGCCCAGGTTTCTTTCGGGTCCCAGTTCCAATAGCAGCCCCAGGAGACGTTGGCCCAGATGGAGCCGGCGATTATGCCTGAGCCTAAGAAGAACAGGGCAGGGTACATCAACGCTTCCGACATCCGGGCCATCTTCGCGGAGGCTGAATCAGAGACTGAAGTATGGCGCAGTGATGCAACCAGCCCACAAATTCCGTTGACCATAATGATGGCGAGAACGGTGTAGGAAAGCATCATTAGAGAAACGTGGATGCTCAGCAGCGGGGACGACAGCACAGGCATCAGTTGGGTGACGGCCGGGTTGGCGTTGCCCATCGCGGAAACCAGAGCGGCCAGCGACGCGACTATGATCCCGAACGGGAGCATAATCGAAAACCTCTTGAAACTCAACACGGAAGCCAGCATTGCCGTCCAAGCGATCGTCAGCATCGTCTCCGCACCATTGGAGAAAGGAATATGTCCGCTCGCGATCCAGAAGAGCCCAAGCACGATGGTCAACACGAGGAAAAACACGAAAGCCGCAGCTACTCCAACGATCTTGAATATTTCTGGAACATATTTTTTACCAACCCTTGTAGAGGAGAAATTTCCCCGGATCATCCTACGCATCGCCGCCGCCAGCATCACCAGACCGATGATCAGGAAAGTTCCTGCGATCGGAAACAGAGGAGGCAGAGCGTTGTACGCCCTCTCGGCCTTGATGCGGTACGCCGGCGGAAGGCTCTCCCCCATCTTGCTCTCCTGAAAGCGGCGCAGCTTCCCGAGCGAATCGCTTAATTTTGAATATTCACGGTTCACCACCAGCTCGAAGATGTAGTCCATCGACTTGCGGACGAATAGCCACTCCTCATCGGCGATTCCATCCGGCAGCCGGTCGCTCTGCGAGTACCATCCAAGCCGCCCGGTGCTGTCCCGCAAAGGGTAGATTTTCAGCAGATCTCCTGAATATAAAGCCTTGACAGTCGCCTCCTTATCCATTGCGTCAACCGCCTTTTTCCGGTTGTGCATAGGAATATTCCTCCAGCTGGTGCCGTAGAACATCCAGCCAGTAAGTACTTGCTCGTCAGTCAGTCCCTTAACTCCAGACGTACCGTAAAGCTTTGCGCTGAAATCCGAAGCCAGAGTCTGAAGCGGGCATATTCGTCCGTGGTACAGAACGTAGAGTCTTCCGAATTCGGCGGCGATGTTTTTCGGCAGGACTTTCGGAGAGGCTGAGCCACGTTTTACCTGATTCCCTTTGACGGAAGCATTTTCCGTTTGAGGCAGCCCACCTACGGAATTCCCTGTCGCAGAAGCGGTTGCCTCCAAGCACAGAAGAATCGCTATGACCGATGAATATCTCAACGCGTTCCCGAAGAACTTCTTGAGCCTCTTGTCAGTGAAGAAAAACGCCAGAAGTCCGAGAAGCAACAGAGCATAGCCGGTGTAAATGACAGCGATGCCGACCGGGTCGTGGCTCACGGTGAATGTCACACCGGCCTCATCGCTGTCATAGTCAGTCTGATAGAAACGATAACCTTTACAGGACAGGATGCGGTTCATCCTCACCTCGCCCTCGCGGAGAACCGAGCCGTTCCTTGTGAAACGCAGCCGTGAACTGTAATCCGATGCGGCGTCCGTTCCGGAATGGTAAAGCACCTCGAAGCCCTCAAGTTCCACACTGAAAGGCAGTTCGAGAATCTTTCCGTCCTTGGTCTCGAAAGTCTCCACGGATTCCCCCTCACGCACGTGAAGCATCCCCTTCCTCGCGGAAAAGGATGTCACAAGCGCTCCCGCCAGAATCAGTGCCAGCGAAAGGTGCAGCACCAGGGCCGCCGGCCGCCCCGCAAAAAGTCTTGTCATTATATCGAATCGATAAATCTTACTACCGCATCACGTTCTGTCTTGGAGAGGGCTCGGAAATTCTCAACGGATTTGCGGGCGTCGCTCTGGGCGCTTCCGTGCCACATAATCGCCTCCACAACAGTCCTGGCGCGGCAGTCGTGAAGCCTGTCAACACCTCCGGCGACAAGCTCGCTCAGGCCACGTCCCCAAAGTGGAGTCGTCCTGCACCAACCGGTACGGATGTCGTTCTTCATAAAGAGACGATGCTGGACCATATCGGTGTACGGCCAGATAGTCTGGTGAGGATAACGAGGAAGCCTCGGATCGTTGTCCCTGAAGAAACCGTTCGGATCCGTGACATTGTCCTCTCCGGTAACCCAGCTTGGACGGTGGCACGTGGCGCAACCGATCTTAGTGAAAAGTTCCTTGCCTTTGATGACCTCAGGATTGTCCAGATCCCTGGCCGCAGGAACAGCCAACCCTCTGTGCCAGATCATAAAGTCGGCATATTCCTCATCCGTCATCTCCGGCTTGAGATCCTTGGCCATCAAATAATTATAAATATCCTCCTGAACATTCCCCGTCTTGTTCTGGTCAGGGAAATATTTGTAGAAATCCTTCTGGACATCCGGATCCTGCGAAGCCACCTTGGCGTAGGTCGCCGTCATATAGTGGTAACGCCTGTCGCTTCGGGTCACGTTGGTGATGTTCCAGATGGCGTTCGCTCCGGCGGCGTCCTGCAACGGGCCACGGCTCAACGCGTAAGTGAAACGCTTAGGATGGGTAGTCTTGCCGTAAAGGCTTGTCCACTCGCCATTTGCGAATATGGCCGGATTCAGTTTGGCACCAGCCGCCTCCTCCTTGGCGTACTGCGCCTTGAGATCATCGTCATCAATCGCGTCCAGAAGCCCGACTCCATAAACGCCGATCGTGGACTCAACCCTGAAACGCACGTTTGAATATGGCACCGTGGTGGTCTCGCCGTTCTTCGTCACCTCAAGCGGCACATAGAACGCATCCTCAGGGACGATGACCTCCGGATAGATAAGGCTGTAAGGCTCTCCGTCAGGGAACTGGTTGCCCCATTCGTCGGTATATTCAAGCCAGTTTATCTTGATGTTGCTTTCATCGATAGGAGCCTTGAAAGGAGCCACCGCAAGAGTCTGCGGCATTCCGGTGACCGAACTGAGGTAAGTGTCTGTGTCGTCGGTGATTACCAAAAGGTAGCCGTTGCCGTTCTTGTCAGCCTTGTACTCGGTCTGACGCTTGCCGTGACTGTAGTTCGGGTGGCAGTAGAGGCATCCGCGACGGACCATCAACGGGCCGAGGCCGCTGAAAGCCCCGTCCTTGTTCTCGTTGAAATCCCTTTCAAAGAACATCTCTCCGTTCTTGAAGGCTTGGATCATTCCGGAGTTCTCGATCACCGGAGTCGGCTGCTCGTAGGCTGAAGCGCTTGAATTGAAAGCCGTTCCGAGTTTTCCGCCGGCATACCATTCATCACTCAGCTCGGTCGGAGTCTCAGGTTCGTCCGTTCCGCCATTGCCGTTGCAGGCGGTGAAGGCAAAAAGGGTGGCTGAAAGTATCAGCAGTGATTTATTCATAATCTTTCAATTTTATATTGGTTAAAGGATCAGCCGGCTTTACCGGCCAATCCTTGGATATTCATTTAAAGTCCCGAGGGTGAAAAGGTTCAGTTTCAAAGGTTTCCACCAATATGGAACAAAGTCTTTCCTCCTCAAAGAACATTCACTTTAGTCATTGATCAAAGCCTGGCGTGCGACCTCGAGAGCGTCATTAAGGTCATTGCAGGCGTCGATGGCCTCCTTGACCTTGGCATCCTTGTAGTTCTTCACGAACGGCTTAGGCATAGCACCGATCTTCTCAAGGCATTTCTCGATCGCGGAGATGACACCCTCATTGGCGGCCTGATCAACGCTTGCAAGGTAGGCGCTCACTGAATATGTCTGAGCGGTTGTCGCACCGAGAGCTCCGAAATAGGCGCTGCGGACGCTGACGATGTTGTCGTAGAAGTCCTCGATGGAATTCCAGGAATGAGGGGACTCGATGTAGTTCACATCCTCTCCGGTGTACGGCTTTCCGATTTTCTGAGTGCCGACCTCGTCCACGATGTCCTTGCAGCCCTCGATGATCTGCTCGCTTCCGGCAGTGACTGACTTCCAGACGCTTCCGGCCTGGCCGCAAAGTTTCATCTGCTCGCCGAAATCATCCTCCGGCTCCATCTCGGCCTCCTCGATCAAAGCCTTCTTGGCATAGCTGACGTTGTCAAGTCCGGCCCAGGCGGCCTCAAGCCTCGCGGCGCTCAGTGACAGGTCCTTGGCGACAGCGGCTGCGTAAAGAAGTTCCTTCTCAGGGATGGCGGAGGCGGCACGCTCCTTACCGTCACGGAACAAGATATATTCAATGCCGTGGAATCCTACAAGTCCATTGTTGAGGTTGGCGACAGTGTTCTCGATGTCTGACATCATCTTCTCGCTGTCGAGAAGGTTCTCAAGAGCGACCTTGTCAAGCGGCCAGGTGTCGATGTGAGGGTCGATGCTGTACTTGGACGCGGCTCCGAAAAGGAAAGCCTCGCTCCACTCCCAGTACTGGCGGGCGGATTTCCAGAGGTCGCAGGCTGCCTTGACATTGGCATCGGTCGGTGCCGTCTGAAGTTTCTCGATCGCCGCCTGAAGATCAAGCGACTTGTCAGCGAGGTTCTTGTACGTCGGGATCACAGTGTTGTCCACGAAAGTCTCGTTGACCTTCTGGAGCGTTTCCTCCTTAGCGGAGGTCGGGTCTGTGGAATTTTTGTCGCAGGCCACAACGGCGAGAGCTGAAGCCATCAGCACAGCCGCGAATTTAAAACCTTGTCTCATAGTTGTTGTATTTTTTGAATATTTATTACCTATATTACTTGCATCATCACCTCAAAAACCAGCCACTAAAAGCGATTCCAAAGGTGATCGAAGGTTCGTTGTTGAACGGGGCGACATAGAAGCGCTTTGAATATTCCGCCTTCACGACGATGTCTTTGATCGGGTACCAGTTGATGCCGGCGGCGATGCGATGCTTCCCGCACCATTTGTAGTCCAGCACGCTGTCGGCCACCTTGAACATCGAATCGTAGTACTCGTAGTGGGCGAAAGCGTAGCACTTGCTCTCCTTCTTGAAGAGTGAAAGAATATCATAGCCCACCTCTATGCTGCCGACGATCGCATCGGATCCCACAGCGTTGCGAGGGGAAGGCGAAGCGTTAGACATATTGTTCTTGTTGAACGCCGTTATCTGTTGGGAATCATTCAGATGAGCATAATCAAAGCATCCTCTGGCGATCAGGTTGTGTCCCGAGTAGGTGAAGTCCGCCGAGCCGATCATCACCTCGCCCTTGCAGTCCTTGTACTTGGAGTTCTTCGTGAGGGAGTTGTTGAAGCTTGATCCGAAGTAGCCGCTAAGGCCCATCCTCAAGCCTTTGACAGAATGGTTGTCAATCCTGAACGCCCCGGCGTAGGAGTTCGCGATCTTGAATTCGTAAGGGGATCCGGCCCCGCCCTGAATGAAGTTCTCGGTACTGAATCTGTCCGAGTCAAGTCCCGGAAGGAACATCAGTTCATAGGACCATTTGCCGAGGTTGCCCAGAATCTCGATTCCCGGCTCGTGCCAGGTGCAAGGAAAGACAGTGTTCTCTCCTTCCATCCTGTAGGCCGTGAAGAACTCGGTCGGAAGATGGTGACCATTCGTCAGTCCTACCGGGATGATTATCATTCCTGTCCTGACCTTGAACGCGTCACTGAAAGCCTTCTGGAGCCAGAACTGCTCCAAAGCGACCTCGCCTCCGCGCTCGATCTCGCTCTCATATTCACCTGCCTCGTCAGCCTCGAGCTCGACCGCGCTTTCGGTGCCTCCGTGCTCGAACTCGATCTCCGTGCCGAGCGTCCATCCTTTTCCGAAGTCGTACCCAAGATTGATGACGAAGTGCGGTATGTCGAACCGTCCGTGACTCTTGTCGTCCTTATACTGTTCCGGATGGTTATACCTCTGCCAAGCGTCGCTATAGAAGTTGCGGGTCATCATCGCCTCACCGTAACCACCGATTGTAAGTCTCTGAGCGTTAGCCGCGAAGCCAGTCGCAATCAGTATTACCAGAAGTAAAATCTTTTGTCTCATTTTTACCTTTTCAATTTGACACGGCAAAAATACAGCGACACGGAAAGTCCGGCAATCGCAATTTTTCGGTATTCTGTACGGTTTCCGTTCAGGGATTGTGGCGAATAATTGGTATTTATCGTTTAAGAGCACCGGAGAATCCGTGACGGAAACAATTGATAAGGGACGGTAGGGATCCGTGCGTGGAATCTGGTTTCTCACTCACGAAGAGACACCAGAAACCACTCCGTGCGTGAACTGTGCCTTTTGACTCACGAAAAACCAACCGGCAGTTCGTGCGCAAAAACGACCTTTCCACGCACGAGAATTAGCGTCGCAACATATTTGTAAATAATCTTTTACAGACGGTATGAAATCCGACATAATTTACCTACATTTGCACTGCATTCCTTGGTGTAGAGCAACCACTCTACAAATCTAAGGTTTGTGATGTAGGTTTGGTGTCTGCAACAGGTAAGCAAATCAAAGTTATGCTTTTTGCCAAACGCAGAATTTTCGGACACAAGATGAGACACTGGACCTTATGATATATGAAAAACTTTATACCTTCTGATGGAATGGGAGATCCCAAAACCGAAGGAGATGTCGACATCAATACGTCACGGACTACAGGATTTCAGTGGTCATCCGATAATAACAGATAGCCAAGAAACGGCCAATTACCACGGCCATCATTCAGGAACATTAAGACCGCAGGAGCGTTAACAGCCTGAAGGAACGTTTTTTAGTCGAAGGATGTCCAGCCGTACTCAAGCGGATATATTCCAGAAAAAGTGACAATTGATATTCAATGCTGAATGCCGCGGAGCAAAGAATCCGCAAAGCGAGTTAGGTTATATCGCACCTGACTCGCATTTTTGTTTTTTGTGCGTGAAAACTGATAGAATCACTCACTGAAAGCTTCCGATTCAAGTGTCGTGCGTGACAAACCGCATTTCAGGCACGAGACATAAAAGATTGACCATCTGTGCGTGAAAAATGCATTAGCACACACGGAATAAACTATAAATTATGAAACGAATTTCTTACTATGAATCCGAGCGAATGTGTGAGGCCACATTCCTCAGCGGAGGTTGCTGGTGGCACCTATACACACCAGGGAATCTCACTTCACTATTGTTCGCGGATGACGATGACTACAGGTTCGCTATGAATCTGACGGCCAGATGCATAGCGGAATTTCCAGCACTTAAGGTCGTCGCCTTTGAGATAATGAGCAACCACCTACACATAGTACTATGCGGAGATAAAAACATCATCAATGAGTTTTTCACCCTGTATCGCAAAAGGCTGAAGCGTTATCTGTCCAAGAAAGTCCAAGGAAGACTTTCCAATCAGTTTCAAATGAGCCTGAAGCCGATAAACGACCTTAAAGCCTTGAGAGAGGCCATCGTCTATGTGAACCGTAACGGTTATGTGGTCAATCCGTCACATACACCATTCTCTTATCCTTGGGGTACAGGCCGCTACTATTTCAACGATGTTCCGATCACAAAAAGATTGTCAGATGTTCCCGACATCGGACTCCGAAAGATGTTTCGAAGCAGAAATCCTCATCTTCCTGTCGGATTTCGGATCATAAACGGCCATATCGCACCTACGGAATATTGTGCGATCAAGTTGGGAATGGCAATGTTCCGCAACGCACATCAATATTTCTACATGGTCAGCAAGAATATTGAGGCTTACGAAAAGTTGGCAACGGAACTGGACGATGGCGAATTCCTGACTGACTCAGAACTGTTCTCACTAGTCGTCAGGATTGTGAAGTCCAGCTATAACACCGACAGTCTGAGAAATTTAACCCAATCTCAAAAACTGGATCTGGCAAGGAAACTGCGGAGCGAATACCGGTCCTCCAATGGGCAGATCAGGCGCATCCTCGGACTCTCGCAGTACGAGGTTGACTCGCTGTTCCCTCTCAGCGCCTTAAATGACTCAATATAAACCATACTTCAGTGATAGGCTCACCTCGGTTCCTGCCAAACTTAACAAGTGGATTATTGGATATCACTGCTTTGAGAGGACAAAGGAGATTTCAGTCACCGACAATATAAACATATAAGAACAGATTCCATTTTTTTGGATGCGAAAATCATTAACAATCAATATTAAAGGATTATGAAAAAGATTTTGGAAGTACTGCAAGACGGCAGCGGACTACTGAGGTTCAACACGGACATCGATGTGACGAAGAATCCACAGATGGCTCTTGACATCACTCAAAGCGCTATTATTTCAATGGCAACAACCCTATGGGGCGGGAACGAGATTTCTGTTCTGGCGATGATCCGGGCATTGGCGATAGCGGATCTGTCTGTGAGTGTTAATCAAAACGAGATGATTGAATATCTCCGGCAATCCTCAAAGTCCTTGGGTGAAGCATTCCGGCTAGCGATGGAAAATGCCAAAAGGCAAGGCCGCGCGACAATCTTTCCGCCGAACGTCAAGCCAAATTCCAAAGGGAAGAACTGAATATGACGCATTTTCGCTCCGTGAGTGGAAACGCTTCCTCCACGCACAAAGGATTACTGTAGGTGGCTTCGTGCGTAGAACTTGGCTTTCCACGCACGAACATCATCGGCAGTCCTTCTCGTGCGCCAGATTGGTTCCTCACTCACCGACAGATTGCCTAAAGTGAACTCGTGCGTAAAAACGGCTCTCATACGCACCAAGTGACTACAAAGAATAACTCTGGAGAAAGACGATTTTACAAGCACGGGGATATTTATGAGCCACCGGAACAAGACTTAAAAATTGTTTTTTTACCATCAATATGCACACATTATCTAAATTAGTCGTATATTAATAGTTTGGAATTAGAAAACCATCCATTTTTGACTTGAAGACGATGATTAGGCCATAGATAACGAGATAGCCTAAAGATATAATTCCGAATAGAACAGGCATAATATGGACAGAAGAAAATTCATAAAGATAGGAACCGGCGCGGTTGCTGTCGGGGCGATGTCCGGGTCCGTGGTCTTGCGGGCGGCTGAAATTTCCGCCGAAAACAAGACTTCGGACGACCTCACGGCAGGATATTCAGCGGCGAGTGATTCCGCATCGGAATATTCAACGGCCAGATATTCATCAGAAATCGGGGAAGCCGGCAAGAAAGATCTTCTCGTGAGATTTCTGGGGACAGGAGCGGCGGATTGGAACGGCATGGACGAGAGAGGCGAGTTGAGGCGGCTTTCGAGCGTGCTCCTTGACAACCGCATCCTTATCGATTTCACCCCGTATGACGCGGACATGCTGCCGCCGGGATTCAAGAAACCTGACGCCGTGTTTTATACTCATTCGCATTCCGACCATTACAACGCCAGGGCCGCCATCGAAACGCTCCACGCAAATGTGGTATATGTAGGTGACACCTGGGTTGAAAGGGCAAAGGCGGATCTCGCCGCGGCCGCCTCAGGACTCGGCAAGTCCACGCCAGAAGTCATCGGCCTTGCGATCGGCCAAAGGACACAATGCGGAGACCTGACGATCACGGCTCTGCCAGGCAACCATGCGACAAAGGACGACAATGAGCGGACCCTCATTTACCTGATCGAAAAAGGATCCGTGCGTGTCCTGTATGCCACCGACACCGGCGGGATTCCAGTCAGAGCCGCCAGAATCGTCGGGATAGACGCCCACATCGCGGACGGGAAGCCGATCACCGGACTTATAATGGAAGCCACCATGGGAATCGACCATGATGAGGATTTCAGGATATTCACCCATTCGAGCGTGGGAACTGTCCTTAGGACCGCCCATGTCCTTCTGGACACCGGAAGACTCAAGGCTCCGCAGGGCCAGCCTGTGTACCTCACCCACATGGCAAGGACACTCCACGGCACCCAGGCACAGCTCGACGCAAACCTTCCTCAGCCTCTCCGTGCCGCTTACGATGGATTGGAAGTCATATTCAGAGGATGATCTTCCGCCATCGAATAATTTTTACCGCATGCCGTCATCCATAAACCGCCTGTCACTTAAGATCTTGACTATAAGCATTCCATAGGTGCAGGCAATATGTAAACCAACAACTGTTTTATGAAATTTATCGGGAATATTCTTTGGCTGATTCTTGGAGGCCTGCTGGTCTCCCTCGGCTACTTCATCGCAGGACTGCATTATTGCGTGACCATCATAGGCATTCCATTCGGATACCAGTTGTGGAAGTTCGGGGTGTTTTCCCTATGGCCGTTCGGGACGGACGTGGTGGACGGGAACAACGCCGGAGGCTGCCTCAGCATATTCATGAATGTGATTTGGATTCTGCTGGGATGGTGGGAGATCGCTGCGACGCACCTTGTCTTCGGACTCATCTGCTGCATCACGATTGTTGGGATCCCGTTCGGGCTTCAGCATTTCAAGATGGCGCTGCTTTCCGCTATGCCGTTCGGCAAGACATTCCGGAAAGCGTGATTTGCCGCTGATTCGGCGACAACTATCAGCATAAAATACAGAGCATTCGTGCCCACTACCGCAAGCACCATCTTATTTTCAATCCCGAGTCAGCGTAATCTCGTCAAGGGTCATCTCAGGGAACCGACCGGACTTCGCCATAGCACGAAGTTCTTTGAAAGCCTTCAGGCCATCAGAGGTAGACTCCGTCTTGTCCCCACGTATCTCAAAAGGGATTTTCCCTCGTTGAACCACAGCCCTGGCAAACACATTCATAGCCGTATTGGCACTCATCCCGAACTGGGAACAAAGCGCATCAAATGAAGACTTGAGACTAGCGTCCATCCTAACCGTCATTGAAACTTGAGCCATAATCACTGATATGTTATACGAATACAACAAATTAATTCAATATGCAATAAATTTAACGCACAATGACGCAATTATAGACTAATTTGATGACTCTCTACCGAGGTATATAACTAACTCCCAGATGGATGCTCCCCGTTCAAGCCAGTCAGGCCGTCGCCGAACAATTATATACGAGCTGGCGACACCTGCATTTTGTGAATATGGCGGCATACAAACCAGCCCTGAGTACAGCGAGAGGCCTGTGGATATGCCGCCTATGGTTTCTGGATCCGTAGGCGGCATACGGCCCGGCCTCACTATGGCGTGGAAGCATAACCGTATGCCGCCGTTTTGCAAAATGGCAACACGTACCTTTAAGATCAGCGAGACATATAGCGCGGCTCCGAGGCCCCGCATGCTTTTCTATGATATGTCCCTAACACTCAGGTGCGCGAACATATTCACACCTGGAAGAGAAATTCGCTGGCTGTCAGGTCAATGGCGTTTCAGGTGCGCGTGGTTTCCCGCACCTGGAAGTCCGGAACACCGATAGAACGCTCTGTACCGGGGCCGCCGACTCTTAGGTGTGCGAATATGCGCGCACCTGGAACGCCAACTCGTTAGTCATCAGACGGATGCTGTTTCAGGTGCGCATAGTTCCGCATACCCGGAAGAGCTGTCCACTGTTGTTTTACCGGATAGAAACTGCGCGTGAGAAGGCCTTTCTGCGTACAGAATATTCCGGTATGCATCTTTGGCGCAGGAAACGCACTTCCGGTGTACCAAACGAACCAAGAGGCGGCGGCAACGTTCCTGATTACCATCTCACTCTGGAAGCGATGAAACGACTGGTGTTTATCAGCAATTGGACATAAGCGGAAAGAGCTCGACTCGATAAAAAACGCGTATGTTTTATTATCTTATGCTTTTCTCCAAAGCAAGAATCAGGTTGTACACTCCTGACGAGGGGTTGCAAAACTTCTGTAGTTTTCTGGCCCTTTCCACAGCCGCCAGACGATTATTCCACAAATACGATTTTTGCGTTTCCGTCAGTGCCGCTTTTTCATATTCATTCCAACAGTTTTCCAATTTGACCAATTCGTCAAACGCTTCATCCGTGGAAATATTGGAAACGCATCCCTTGCCGTGAAGCAAGAACCATAATTCTATGGAAGGATTGCTCAGCAACTTGAATGCTCTGCAGCGTTCAAGTCTTGCGTTGACTTCAGGAACATCCATATCGTACATCAGAAAGACCAGAACCTTGTCATTCTTCGATATTTTCAGTTCCCTCCTTCTGGCATCGATAAGGCGTTGCGAAATATCTCCTCCTTCCACCTTGGGAATTATCTTGATAGGCGAACGATAAGCCTGTTTCAGATGATCCAGATATGTCTCTTCCGTCTCACCCTCACAGAATACAAGAAAAACAGGTTTCATCTTCCGCCTTGGCGACTCCAATCTTTGCTTAGCCATACTCACTCCTCCATCAGACTTTTTAGGTTCATAACCGTGGAATCGATAAAAGGAACAGCATCAAAGCGTCCTTGAATATATCCTTTCTCCGCATCCATATTCTCTCGAAAATCCTTGTAGTCATACAATGAATAGACCTCAGTTCATCCATCTTCCTGCTTATTGACAAACACAATCTGATCTTTTCGAAGTCTTTTCATATCTATCAGGTTCGTGTTGTGAGACGTGAACAGAAGTTGCGAGCTTTCGGACGCGTGTATGAGATCCAGAATGAAATCCGCAAGCCTTGTATGCAGACCGACATCGAACTCATCCATAATCAAAGACTTTTTGTTCCGGACCACATCCAACAGACGCAGCAGAATCTGGAATAGTTTCCTCGTTCCATTGGATTCTTCAACATCCAGATCAAAAACCACTTCCGGAGACCTCTTGTGTATGGTCTGGAAGCGTAAAATATCGACCATCCTGAAATTCAAATCCGGGTTTCCCGCTGATGGCATCAGGGGGGCAGGAATCTGCTCGTGCCTGACCTTTATGTCGGTTATGTCTGTATCACAAATTGCCAGAGCCTTTAATATGACCTTCTTATATGCGTTAAAGTTCTCTTCTACCGCAGAGACGTTGTTCAGATCCACCATTCCCAACAAGAATGTTTTCAAGAAGTAGCGGTACAACCGCTGCGCCAGGTCTCTGTTCATTGAACTTGCCCGGCCCAAGAATAAATTCTTACGGCTTGTGTTCACCGCCACATCGTTCGGTTTCAAGATGATTCCTGCCGTGAATGTGTAAACTTTGTCTGAACCTTCATCGCGAGTAAAGATTTTCGCTCTTTTTCCTTTGGGGTAATAATAAAGGCTTTCTCTTATCACCTCATTGCGTGTCAATGCAAAAGAGCACTCGTACTCAATTCCCCCACACACAAAGTCAATCAAAAATTCACTCGGTTTCTTATCATAACCATCAAACTTGAATGGCATAAAATTAAATATCACCCCTTCATTATGCAGATGGGACTCTAGAATCATCCCGCAGCAAAAAGTGATTGCCTTCAAAATGTTGGACTTTCCTGACGCATTAGGTCCGAAAAGGCCGATGGACTTCAAGACTTTTGTACCATTCCAATCAATGACATTATAAGCGAGATCACGTGCCTGTGCGGAATTACTTTTGGCCGCAATGAAATCAAGACAAATTCTGTTTTTGATTGAGAAAAAGTTCTCTAATTCTATTCTCAGGAGCATATCCTCTGTAATTTGTAATTTTTCTACAAAAATAGGCTCTTAATTTGGATTTTACAAGAATTTATGAAGCCAGGATCCGGTCATCGCTGACATTAATGAATGCCATAGCCTTTCACTGTCAAGCTTTTCAGAGACAAAAATGAGGACAAACGTTACTCAAAAGCGCCATCCGACACTCTCGGGGAACGAAAAGAGGCGTATATGCATCCCAAAAGTGCGGAAGAAGTATTCGTGCGCATGCCGGATAGCCTCTCGGATGCGAAAATGGTTAATAAGGCCGCCCTTGATTGTCCGGACGCACCCCTCGGGAGACATAAAGTTGGGGAAACGTTTCCCAAGAGTGCAGGCTGCACTCTTGAGGAACAAAAGAGGCCGAAAGTGTTACCGAAGGGATTCGGAGCAAGCCTAAAGTGCATAGAGCCGAAAAAGAATATCTCACAATTAAAGAGAATGGACAAAATTGCCAGACTGCGCATTTTGCGTATTCTGTCAGCTTTGCCATATCATCTTTCCTCAAATTCCGGTTTACCTTTCCAGAAACGCGGCATTAATGGTAAAAGCACAAGACAATGGGAATGAATATGAGCACAACTTGCAAGGCGGAACACCGCCGAATCACCTCCCCGCCCGGAGCAGGAAGTACAAGAGAAAGAACGCCAACCTCAACAACCGAGGCTGGTCTTAATGAATATATCAACGCCACGGATCAGGTCGCCAAAAATCAGGAATATAACTGAATATAAAGCCGTTGGATAAACGTCCAAGACTCAGGCAAGCCAGACGAGACAACATAACCCACGGAAATAATCCTCAGAAAAAGTGCTGAAAGTCCGAAAATATTGACATTGATGTGTTCCAACTGCATTTGCGATACCTGCTGATAGACTCGAATACTGGATACCGGTCGCAGTATCACGCACTATCAACAGTGATTAGTGCATCTGCTGATTGAGGACAACTAAATCGAAAAACATCAATCTTGTCCTACAGTTCTGCACATCACTGCTATGCCCACTTCTCAAATGTTCAAGTTCCTCTTCGTCAGAAGCGAACAGGAACTCAAAGCCATTTCTCTTGTAATACTCAATAACCTCCGGACTATTCAGCGCATCGACTATCAAATATCTGCTTGAGGTATTGTTGTCCGGATCAATGGCTATCGTCTTGATGAGGTTCATCATTTCGTCCGCGATATTGTAGCCGAAAGTCTTATGTCCAAAGCCATCAAACACACATAATTCGCCAATCAATATCGCAGGGTACTGAAAGCGACGTTTGGCGTTTGGAATCGAACGGTTTAGACGATTACGCCTATTTTGAGGTAAAATATCAGTGCGTAACGATGAATTTGACAATGAGAAAGCACAAACCATTTTCGGTTGTGTCGTATTATCTTTTTCGTCTGTAAAGAAACAATGGGTTGTTCCCATCATCTCCAGCCTATAATCACGATAATTGTCCTATGTATGGTCGTGAAAAAACGAATCAATGTCAGCGTTTTTACTGCAAGTATACGGCTGACATTGATTAATGATTTCTGATGTTAATCTGCCGAAACGGCAGTTGTCCAATAGATACCCCACGATTTACTTATTCCCCTCTTTCTTTTTCAAAATTGCATAAGAATTGGCTGCTTCCTTAGAAAAATCAACAGAGGCACGTCTGCGAAGGTTTTCTTCGGACATCTTGACGAAGCGTTCAGCTGCTGAACCTCTTAACGTCGGGATTGCTTTTACCTGCATTCTACTCGGACTGGGGAGATGCGGACATCACGGAGGCCTACATTGACAGGATCGGCTTTGCTCCGGTCCCCGGTCAGAAGTATCTCCTCTCGTTCTGGTGGATGGACACGGAGACAGGGTTCACGGGCGAGTCAATGGCGGTTTCCACGATTTGCGGCGAGCTTTCCAACGTGAACAAGGAACTCTACAAGGTTCGCCCACGGATGAACTTCTCGGATGCGGTCTCGGACGCAAACTCTCCTTTCAAGGATATGAGATTGGAGCTTTCCGGGAGTCCTGTTCTGGTGACGGCTTCCGGTGAATACGGGTTCCTCGGCAACTGGTCGTATATGTACATTAATTTCAACGACGAGGATTTTCCCCGCGAGGATGTGGACTGCTTCCTGATGGGAAGAGGTCTTGGTAAATGCAAGTACGAGATCGCATGCATCGAGCATTCCGTCAAGCCTCTTGTCGGCAGGGACGGATACGGGAGGTGCAACGTCTGTTATCTGCACGGATAAGACAGGAACTCTTACCAAGAATCAGATGCAGGTTTATGAAACTGCTTTTGCTGGTCTTTCGGATCAAGCTCTCTTGGAAGAGAATACGTCAAGTCTTATCAAAGAATGCATTGCTGTCAATACAACTGTGATTTTGCAGATCCTTCAAAGATTAAGGCAATCGGAAATCCAACGGAAGGCGCGTTGCTTCTTTGGCTCCATAAAGCTGGTGTTAATTAGGCTCATGTAAAAAAGGCGTGGAAATCAAGGGACTGGATGCGGTGCTGAGTGACCCTTCCGTCAAGGTTTATTATATGGGTACCACGCTCAAGAAACTGGGAGAAGGTCACGAGTCATACGACAAGGCCGGCCATTCGTTGGTGACAAATGGCGGCCGTGTACTGATGGTTCTTGCTTCTGCCCCTGATCTCAAGTCAGCTAATGACAAGGCTCTTGAGGCTGTGTCCAAGGTGGATTGCGATAACCTCTTCCACCGCACTGACATCGGGCATTGGGCATTTGAATAGCCTTCGCTTATAAAATAACTCCGGCAGCTGTAATTTTGATTTTGACTTCCGAGTCCCCTTTTTCAAGTTCTATCTTGAACCAGTCTCCTGATGGGGTCTCCACGTATTCGGCGTCATCGATTTTCCAAGATGGATAAGATGTGCTGATCTGGGTCAGAACGGCTGCCGGAAGTTCGTTTTTACGTACATCCCACTCTGTGCGGAGCCAGTTGTGGTCCTTGCTGAAATACACATCCTTGCCGCGTCTTTCGTGTACAATCTCGACTTCGATTTCGCCGTCATCATATTCTGTATCTATGATTGCTGCTCCAGGGTATTTCTGTCCGATGAATTTCTCGAGTTCGGACTGGATGTCTGTCGGGAGATAGTCCTCGTAGTCGTAGTCTGAATCGATGTCCACCACTGTCTTGATGAGGGCTCCTTCTTCAGAATAATACAGGTCCGCTTCCTTTTCGATATTGCCGGAACGTGTCTCGACCTCGATGACATAGAAGGTCTCCATGCCGTTTCTCTCGAGCTTGTCGATGTCATCCACTTTCCAGTCAGCATATTCACTTGCCTGGAAAGCTGTCTTTACGGCTTCCGGAAGTTCATTGTACGAAATCTCGCTTTCGGTCATGCACCACTGTCCTGAGCGGTTGAACCATACGGAGAAGTCATATCCTGCGTTGGCTGAACGTGTAGCGACTCTGTTGAATTTCGCCACGTCGTAGCCGTTCTTGGATATCCATTTTACATTGACTGCATCCGGATAGCGTTCTGCCAATTCTGCTTTCGCTTTTTCGTTTATCTGGCTGTCAGTCGAAGCTTTATTGCAGCCTGCAAGTGTCATCAGGCAGATGCACATTGCTGTAATAAATAAATTTTTCATTGTACTTTAATTTATTGATTTATAATTTTTTATCTCTGATTATCCGGGCTATCGGTCGAGTCCTGCAAGATTGAAGTTCTTGTCGAATTTCAGTTCGAAGCCATTGTCCAGTTTCAGCTCAAGTTCTCCGTCGTCATACTCGGCCTTGGTGATGAACGAGTCGGGATACAGTTCATTGACCTTGTCGGCTGCTGCCTGCGGAATTATGCCGTCGGGGATGCTGTTGCGGTGACGGTTGATTTCCTTCCATTCTCCGTTGCGACGGAATTCCAGTTTGGTCCCGTCCGTGAGCACGATTTCGTAGGAAATTTTCAGCAAGTCTCTGTCTTCTTTGGCAAATGCTATTTTTTCATCTTGAAAGTGCTCGGTGATGAAGCTCAATACGTTTTCCGGAAGTGATTCCGGGCTTGTCGCCTTGTCGTGCACGAGGTTTGACAGGAAATAGCCCAATGTTCCTGCTGCCGCGAGCGAAATGATTACTAAAATGATCTTCTTAAACATAACATTGTCCTTCTTTGTATTGCGAAATTATAGTACAATTCTGGAGTGAATCTGTAATCGGCACGGAAATTCTGAACTTTTTTCAGAATTTTACGCTGAAACGGTGCATTCCGTCCACATAAGAATAGGTGAGTAGCATTCCGCATCTGTCTGCAATGGTTTTGGCAAGTGCCAGCCCCAGTCCGGTAGAGCCCTCTTTTTTCGAGCCCTGGTAGAATCTCTCAAAAATCCGGCTGCTGTCCAGAGGCGAGTCCCCGCTGTTCTCGACCACGAGTTCGTTTTCTGTCAATGTCAATGTGACCTTGCCGTCCTCAGGGCTGTGCACAAATGCGTTTTTGATGATGTTGGTCACTAAAATCGTGGCGAGCGTCTCGTTCATCTTTATCGTGACAGGGGAGTCCGGTATTTGTGCTGAACAGGTTATCTGCTTGCTGCTGAAGATTTCCCCATACAGTTCTTTCTGGGACAGCACCATGGCTGAAAGGTCTATGTCAGTCACGTCAGGGAACTGTCCGTTGTCGATTTTCGTGAGCAGGAGAAGTGTCTTGTTGAGTCGCACGATATGTCCGAGTTCGCGTTTCATCTGCACGAGTTCGCCGACGCTTTCTTCTCCCAATGTGTCATTGTCCAGCATCCAGTCGATCCTTCCTCCAAGCACGGCAAGCGGTGTCTGAAGCTCGTGTGAAGCATTGCCTATGAACTGTTTCTGCTTTTCGAAGGCTCTGTCGGAGCGGTCAGTCGCATCTGTGGCGGCTTTCTCCAGCTGACGGAATTCCCGGATGTCCGAGTTTATTGACAATCTGCCGTGTGACTTTCCGGGTGTGTAGGCATTGAGCCAGTCGAGAATCATGTATAGCGGCCGCATGCTTTTCTGGAACACGACGAGAGTGGTCACGATAACTGTCAGCAACAGAATGATATACAATGCGAGTATCCACCAGAGGATGGTCTTTATCAGGTCATCTTTTTCGATTGTGGGTGTAGCGACAATGAGTTCAAAACATCTTCCTTCACGGTCTCTGAATATCGTCTTGAGAAATCGTGCAGGTTCTTGTTCGTCTGTCTCCTGAATGTAGAAGTCTGCATCGTAGTACTCCATCCCGGTATGTGAATTTGCATAACTCTCCGCAACTTCGGAAATGCTGTAATGCCCGTCTGTCATGATGTTGGTAACCGGCAGCTTCTTCCCGGACAACTTCTTGACCATCAGCTGTTCAGCGTAACTTTCAAGCAGGTCGTCGGCCTCGTCATTGATCTCATCCACGATGACGAAGTAAAAGACCATCGCCCAGAGCGCGATGACCGGGAGCAATGCCATAGACAGGCGTACAGCGATATTGTGGATCAGTTTCATTCTTTGGTGACGGGTTTTTGCCTCACGTGTTCAAATTGAGATTGTGTCGTTTATAGACGAGTCTGTCCCTTATTCCTTAGTGACGAGTTTGTATCCGAATCCGTAAACTGACTTGATTTCTATATCGGCGCCGGCTTCTTCCAGTTTTTTGCGCAGATTCTTGACCTGCGAATAGATGAAGTCGAAATTGTCCGCCAGATATATGTCGTCGCCCCACACGGCTTCTGCCAATACTGATTTATCTACCATGTGCCCCGGTCTGAGCAGGAAATAGTGAAGTATGTCGTATTCTTTCTTCACCAATGTCAATGCTTTTCCGCAGACTTCCACTGTGCGGCTGTCCGGGTTGAGCTTGACATTGCCATAGACTATTCCGTTGCGTCCGCTTCCGTTGCTTCTTCTGGTCACGCTCTTGATTCTGGCCAGAAGTTCTGCCGTGTGGAATGGCTTCGGGAGGTAGTCGTCCGCGCCCTCTTCCAGTCCGATAATCTTGTCTTCCAATGAGTTGCGGGCTGAAAGTATGATCACTGTCAATGCTTTTCCTTCTTCCCTGAAGGCCTTCAGCAGGTCGAGCCCGTTTCCGTCCGGAAGCATGATGTCCAGCAGGATGCAGTCATATGAGAACAACGACAGCTTTTCCCACGCCTCACCGTATGTCGAAGCCACTTCCACGACATAATGCTCCTTCAGCAATGCTCTCGCAATCAATTCCTGCAAAGAGCGCTCGTCTTCTATTATCAGTATCTTCATAGTTCCATGTCAATGTCCTGAGGGCTGCATGTCTTTTCAATAATTGTCAATGCTCTGAAAGACACGAGCTTACCCTCGCCGTTGTCAATGCAAACCCTTACGGTTCATCATCGTTTCCGTTTCTCACGACTCGACGAAATTACAAATAAAATCTGGAACGAATCTGAAATTTCTTCTGTTTTTCTTAAGATAAGTAAATGTTAAAAAATAACCTGCTTCATTTTGGGGGCTCTCTTATGCGGCCATTTGCGGCCATGACATACTGTTGAGAACGGTTGAAAAGCCGCCCTGATAACAGCCTCCGAAAAGCGACAATAATTTAGATTAAACCATTGATTATCAATGATATAGCATAGGAGAACTGGAGAAATTTTCGTAAATTTAAGGGTAATTGCAATGCTCTTAAAATGATAACGAAAACTCCTCCAGAAGTCCTTTCGCCAAGCGATTTGGCGTATATGTCCACGCTGAACGAAAGAGACAGAAGATGGTTCCTGGCCACAAAGGCCGCCGACCTCAAGACTCAAGGGCTCAGCTACCGCAAAGTTAGTAAAATTATTTTGGATTTCTTTGACATAAGGGACGGCCGAAAATGGCTCAGCCAACTTCGAGATGGATCTTTATACGCTTCAGTTCAGGTGGATTCCCTCGCTGATTGATGCCGTGGTGAAGGGGAACTTGCCTTGTCAGGCATTGGCGGACGTACCGTGGTGGGAAAAATGTCTGAAGGAACAGGGGATGACTAAGGCTGATTTCTCGTTTGAGGAGATCAAGGCTGAAATAAAGAAGATCTCAGAGGAGAAAGGGCGGATATGCCTGACATTCCCCTATCCGAAACGCGCTCCACTTGCTAAATATGCTGTCATTGACTTGTTGGCTTCGTGGCGGATTAACTATTACACATTGGAAATGTCCCTCGATGACACATGGGTGCTTGGATCGCAGGATGTTCACAGGCACAGCTACATCCGTCAGGTGCCTGATTGCCAGACGATGGCGGATTTTGAGAGGGAGGTTGATCGACCTTGTGATGTTGATCGACCTTACGAGTGCCCCACTCCTGAAAGAGCGCGAGTTGTATGGAGATGCGTCTGATTTGGCTATGATGAATCGAATTCCGATCACATTCGATTTCACATCGGAAACTTTAGACTGGTGGAGACAAAGCGTAACGTTCACGCCTGATGAGTATGAATCTGTCTTAAGCAGGGATGTGGAATCATAATGACAGCTGTTCGAGCGATCTACCTTTACAAACCACGGACACAGGGAATGGCAGCAGAGATGCGTACATGGCATGTAGGTGTGGCTGCCCCTCATTTACGAGAAGGGGGTCGGGCACGGCAGGATGGGCTACAGAGGTGCGCATGCCGGATAACCTCTCGGATGCGAAAATGGTTAATAAGGCCGCCCTTGATTGTCCGGACGCACCCCTCGGGAGACATAAAGTTGGGGAAACGTTTCCCAAGAGTGCAGGCTGCACTCTTGAGGAACAAAAGAGGCCGAAAGTGTTACCGAAGGGATTCGGAGCAAGCCTAAAGTGCATAGAGTCGAAAAAGAATATCTCACAATTAAAGAGAATGGACAAAATTGCCAGGCAGCGCATTTTGCGTATTCTGTCAGTTTTGCCATATCATCTTTCCTCAAATTTCCGGTTTACCTTTCAGGAAATGCGACATTAACGGTAAAAGCACAAGACAATGGGAATGAATATGAGTATAACCCGCAAAGCGGAACACCGCCAGACCGTCCCTCCGTCCAAAGCATCAAGGACGAGAGGCGGAGCGTTTAATTATTAATTCACCTACCGCCCCTGAAAATGAACCGATATGAACTTGACTCGGCGAGAATATACTTGTAATATTGCAACCATAATTTGATGGTACAGTAAAAATGGAAACGTCAGACAGTCGCCTAACGGAACACCGACACCTCCTCTCGAAGTGCCGCTCACAAGAGAAGAAGAGCCATCCCCAACGACAGGAGGGCTGCATTAATGAATATATCCACGGAAACAATCCTCAAAAAAAGTGCTGAAAGTCCGAAAATATCACTACCTTTACAACGTTTCAGACCCTATGATCTGGAACGGACATATTGATGAAAGTGTTTTCGCACTATCCTTTCAAGAAAATGTGGTAGTTTTCAATGAGTATAAGGATAAACCGACAGCACCGTTCATCTGTATTTGTTTGCGTGTATTCAACACCCAACAATACAGGTGTAGGGATTGTTTCCGTTTATTTACTTTCAGGTTCTACCACAACCTTCTTGAAGATAAGCGACGAAACGGGCTCCACACTTTCTTTTGTTTGTAAAACCATTTCGGGAGTCAAAGTGTAAGATAGAAAACCAGAGATGAAACGCAGGTTAGAACTTTTGGTAGAACAAACGAATGCCAATCCTTATCGGAAAGGATGGAAAGACAAACTCGACGAAAAACTAAAAAAGGCAGGTTATAATTGCGACAATGATCGGCCTGGGATAGTGTCATTTGTCCATTTCGGGACAGACATCTTATTTGATTACCACGATTATTGCAACAAGAATGTCAAGGATGACTCCATTCCATCTGATGATGAGATTTCTTACATAACTGAAATAATACTCGCTATAGTAGCCGAATGGCAGATAGTAGAATTCCTTGATGGAAAACCATACAATGAACAGGGAAAAGAGATAGGAAGACTCTTAAAAGAGGGAATGCGAAAACGCATCATAGAATCAGCCAGTCAAGACAACAACTAATGTTATGAGAGTCTCAAGTACATCATTTATCCATTACACCCAAAAGATTGAAACTGTGGAATCAATCCTGGCACAAGGTTTTTGTCCATGGCTAAAGGTCTATATTGGGGTTGCTTGGCGATACTAATATAATAACAATCAGTAAATTGCCAAAATCTTTAACTTGTTTTTACTTGAGAAACATAAGATATGTAATAACACTAAATAGTATCAATTATGAAACCCTACGAAATGCAATGGAGTTCAGCGACTCCCGGATTACTCATCATTCTGATGGACCAGTCAGGTTCAATGCTTTCCAAGTATGATGGCAACGACTCTAAAACTGTTTTTGCTGCGAAGGCAGTTAACCGAGTTATTGATACCATCATCCAGAAGAACTTTGACGGCGAAAGCCCTAAGAATCGTTGTTTCATTTCGATTATCGGCTACAACCACGATGTCAAAGAGCTTAACTCTGGATACCTGAAAGAGCTTGATGCCAATCCTCTCCGCGTTGAAACCCTGAAGAAGAAGGAGTCTGATGGTGCCGGTGGTATCATCGAGGTTGATTATCCTATGCCTATTTGGGTCGAGCCGATTACTGAGGACGGTGCAACCAATATGAAGGGCGCGTTCGAAATGGCTAAAGCCATTATTGAAAAGTGGATGCAGGATAAGCCCAACAATCCCGCCCCTGTCATTATTAACATCTCCGATGGTGTTCCTTATTATGATGGGAAGGATGTCTCCGAATGTATGGAAGAGACAATCTCTGTTGCTCAAAGCATCATGAACCTTTCCGTTGCTGATGGGAACGTCCTTATTTTCAATGCTCTGATTCGCGCTGCGGGCCGCAATCAGGTATTCCCCAACTCTCTTGAAGAATGCACCAGCGAAGAATCTAAGTTCCTCTTCAAGATTTCCAGCGTTGTTCCGGATGCATACAAGGCAATTGCACAAGCCCGCGAACTCCCCGTCAAGGATGGTTCCAGAGGTTGCATTTTCGAGGCCGATGGCGTCCAGCTTATCAGCCTGATAGATTTTGGTTCAAGTAAGGGACAAAGAGATATTTAAAGATGCTCGTCAGTGCGTTCATAACCCATAAGAAGGCAGAACGTTTTTCGGATTGCCAAGATAGGTTTAGTGTCAAACCTGGCACTAAATCTATCGCGGTGTCCGATGGCATGAGCCAGTCTATTTTTCAGAAATACTGGGCTCAAATCCTTGCCGACAAATACACGGAAACCACCGATTGGGTTCCTAACCTGGAGTCTGTCAGGGAATTGTCTCCAAGTTGGGACGCAAGAGTATCTCGTTATCTTGAGGAAGAGGAGCAGGCAGGAAGAAATCCCTGGCGTGCCAAGGGCTCGATTGCAAGAGGATTATCTGCAGGAGCCACCATTCTCGGGGTTCGGTTTGTTAATGATGAATGGTTTTGCGATGTGCTTGGGGATAGTTGCTTTATCCTTGTTCGCGACAATCATATAGAACAACTCCTCACATCTGAGGATGTCGTGGCTTTTGGCAATTATCCTGACTATTACGACAGTAATCCCAAAAAGACCGGCAAAGGTGTCCTTAAATCGGAATCCGGCAAACTTTTACAGGGTGATGTAATACTCCTTGTCTCAGATCCATTTTCCGATTATTTGCTCAAAAACAGAGGGACCGCTAAGGAGTCCGTCCTTGTAGATCGTCTTGTTGGAATAAACTCTCACGCGGAGTTTGAAGCCGTTGTTGCTGAGTGGCGTGAACAGGGCATGCACAATGACGATAGTACACTTGTAATCATCAAGCAAGATAAATCTGAAGATCTGAATTTGATTGAAGGTTGCATTGACGATATAGAGGAACTAATCGCCAATGAGAAAACTCCACAAGAAGAGTCTTTCGATTCCAAGGAAGTAGAAGGTACATCCACTACGCCCACCCCAGACAATAGTAGTGTACAGAAGGAACAACCAGATCAAAACGTAATCCAAATTCCGCTTTCTCAATTTAAAGACCCTAAATTTAAGAAGCATCTGGAAACTGCTATTAAAGAGTCAGTTAAAAAGTATAAGTCAAAGAGAGGTGGCCTTGATAAGAGAATCTCAAACCTATGTGATGATCTCATAGAAGCCATTTCTGATTTCTTCAAAAAGTAGTAATATGCCAGTATCGACTATCTCTGAATATTCTGCTTCCATCAACACTCCGCAGATGGTGAAAGCCAGCATGCTTGCCGGCGGGAGCCCTGTGAAGAAGAATGGGCGACAAATTAAGTATTCTGGCGGTTTCTGTGTGGTTTTCCCCTTCGAAACCGCAAGCAAGAAGTATGCGGTACGGTGTTGGCATGTCAACATCGCCGATATTCATAGACGTACCAAACTCATATCTGAAGCCATCCACGCTTCGCAATTGCCATATTTCGTAGGTTTTGATTATATCCCTGACGGGCTCATGACCGCCCAGGGGTCACAGGCAATTGTTGTCATGGATTGGGTTAATGCTAAAACCCTAAAAGGCTATATCTCGGATCATATTAACGATTCTTCTGCTCTGAGAAAACTGGCCGACAGGTTCAAAGATATGGTTTCCGACCTTCATAAGCATCATCTTGCACATGGTGACCTGCAGCATGGTAACATCATGGTAAGAGATGATGGGAGTCTGGTCTTAGTTGATTATGATTCCATGTACGCACCAGCGCTGGATGGTTTCACAGATGACATTAAGGGGTTGGCTGGGTATCAGCATCCGGCAAGGTGGAAGAATCGCTCTCTCAATGAGACTATCGATTACTTCTCGGAGCTTGTGATTTACACAAGCATTCTTGCTCTTGCCAAGCATCCTGGCCTTTGGAGAGAGTTGAACCTTGAGGACACGGAAACAATGCTATTCTCCTCGGAGGACATTTCTTCAAAGGGGACTTCCGCCATCTTCACGAAACTGGATAGCGACCCTGAACTTAAGCTTTTGTCTGACCGGATTAGGGAATTCCTACGGAAGGACACAATCACCGAACTTAAACCTTTGGAGCAGTCTGTTGTCGACCCCAAGGAAGAACTTTTGAAGGATCTTTCCAAGAAATGGGAAGACAATGGATACCGCAAGAAAGTTCAGACTTCTGAGGATTTCAAAAGTGCGGCTGATTCCATCTCTAAGCGCTGGTAACCTTTATGATATACATTTCGGACATAAAGGCCAGCATACAAAGCAAGGCCCTCATCCAAGATGAGTTCTTCAAGGAAGCTCAGTTTTTGAAGGATTCAAGAGGACGTCTGCTTTCGTATACGGGTGGATATACTGTTGTTATTCCGTGTATCGTCAACGGCGAAAAATGGGCATTCCGTTGCTGGCATGTTCCC
>ERZ1031114.46-NODE-46-length-42600-cov-8.935245_pt1 | contig 42600 bp, 34 predicted proteins | sample MGYA00518740_ERZ1031114 | MGnify/ENA primary metagenome ERZ1031114 (study PRJEB33719, sample SAMN04261276) | wastewater metagenome | biome: rural village; feature: human; material: feces | host: Homo sapiens | place: El Salvador | collected 2013-01-14 ... | reverse complement strand
TACGCGCGTCGGCGTGCGTATGCCGTGATGTGACCTTTGTAGTGGAATTGAAGAGTTGAGGGGCTTCTGCTGTTTTCGTGGGTTAGGTTCTTGGTTGTGGTAGGTGTATGTCGAGTTCGTCGCAGCGGAGCATGACGAGCGCGATGAGGCTGCCGACGTGGTGGAAGCCGTAGGTCATGCGGATGGTGACCTTGATGCGGCTGTGGGGCGCCCGGAACACCCATCGCTTGAGTTCGGCCCCGGCTTGGTCGACCGGGTGTTTGAGCAGGTTCCCGAACGTCTCCTCCCGTCTGCCGGTCAGATCGCCGGGGTTCTTCGGCACGGCGTGTTTGACGCCGCGCATGCGTTTGACGGCCTTGTCGTCGCCGTCGCGGCGCGCCTGGTTCCACAGGCGTTCGCGGACCTCGTCGAGCGCGTCGGTCATCCAGGAGACGATGTGGAACCCGTCGAGCACGCGTTCGGCGTTCGGACGCCACTCATGCACGCGGGAAACCGCTCACGGTCCTCTGGCTGGCGGCCGTCATCAGCCACGCGCGCTCCGCCTCGAAGTCCCGGGTGGACCTCGAACCGGGCTCCGCCCACGGCACCCCGGCGACCACCACCCCGCACCCGGGATGGTCCACGCGAGGCGCTAAGGCGACCGGTTCCACCCTGAAGCGGCTGAAGTCCTGAGGCCGCCGACGGCGTACGCCGCCGCCCTGGTCGTAGCCGTGCCGGCGTTTGCCGCATCGGGGGCATCGGGGCATGCCCTTGCGTGGGCGCACACGGACTTCGAGCACGGGCTCGGGGCGCAATGGGGAGTCGACGATGCGCGCATCCTCGACCACCGTGCCTTCGACGTTAAGAAGCTGGTCGAATATGCCGTTCATCAGGCGCTCTGCGGTTGTTTGTTTATCTTGGCCGAAAACTCCTACCCAAAAAGCGATCTTCTCTTACTCCTTCAACAACCCAACGGGGAAACCCCACCCACGAAAACAGCAATAGCGCCCAATTTTTCCGGTAAGGGAATCCGCCGAGTCTCGTGGATCTTCGAGCGGTCGTTGCCGGGAATATTCCAGGTCATCGGTGGTGTCGCGCTGTCCGTCACATTATTCACCGCTCCCGTGCCCTCCGGCGGCTGGCTGACCGCGCTCAACAATCCGCTGATGGCCGTTGTACTGTTCGTCGTGCTGGTCGGCGACGTGTTGCTGGCGTCGCTTTGCTATGATTTCGGCAACCAGTACTGGTTCAAGTTCGACGACATTGGCCGCTTCGGCAACCGCGTCTTCAGCTTCTTTGGGCACCTGTTCAATGACGCCAAGCGTGCCGCGGATCTGCGGATATACCGGCAGTTCGAGCGCGTGGCCATCCCGTTCTGGCGCGCCAACAACATCTTCGCGGTCACGTCCCCGGCGGCCAGAATTGTCCACGGTCCGATGGGCCTGTGGTTGGCGGCCTCGTCGGCGGTCACCGCGCTGCTGACCGGCATCGCCTACGCGTTCGTGTGCCTCAAGGCAGGGGGCGGCGCGTTCGGCATCGACTCGGTCACGCAGTACATCGGCGCGATCACCACGATGTTCCTCGGGTTCGCAGTGATCCTCAAGCAGTCGGGCGAAATGCACCTCAACGGGCCGTTCCTGCAGCGGCTGTTCGACTTCCTCGACACCCCGAACACGATGTACCGGGGCATCTTCGCCGTGGTGTTTCAGGACTTCCGGCTGTTCGCCCTGCCGCTCGGCCAGAACGTGGCGGCCGGCGCGCACTACGACCGAGAGCGCGTGATGGGCTGCCTGAGTAAGGCCGACTTCGGCGACCGGTTGAAGACGCTGCCGGACGGACTTGACACGCCCCTGTACAAGGAGCTCGACAAGAACGGCGTGGAAGTCTCGGGCGGCGAGGCGCAGAAGATCGCCATCGCCCGTGCGCTCTACCAGGATGCGCCGTTCATCGTGCTCGACGAGCCGACCGCCGCGCTTGCCCCGATCGCCGAGGCGGAGATCTATGCGAAGTTCAACGACATCGCCGTGTTCGACCATGGCGCGATCGTCCAGTATGGCACGCGCGACCAGCTCGTGGCCGACGAAAACGGCAAGTACTACGAGTTGTGGCATGCGCAGGCGCAGTATTACGTCAAGGAGTAGGCGCCGCGGGTGGCAGATGCATTGTCGTGCGTCGGCATGGGCGGCAGCCCGACGGTGCCGCCCATGCCGGAAGGCCGGTAAGTACGGGCGCCCGCGGCCGGTCAGAGCGGCAGCAGGTCGCTCAGGTCGTCGCGCTCGCCGACGGCGGTGATGCGCCCCGCGTCCTTCTCTTGGGACCATGTGGTGATGCCGGCGGCGAGACGGAGCCACACCTCGGGGTCGAGCTCGATGACATCGGGTGGCGTGAGATTGTGCGGGTCGGACGCCGGGCCATCCAGGATCTTCACGGCTCCCCATGGTGCGACTCGCACTTCCACGCCGGAGCCGGGCGCCTTGCGCTCCAGCAGATATAAGGTGTATCGCACCGCCATCGCCCATGTCGGTCGGGGCAGCGCCGGCATCAGGGACTCCGAGTCCGCCCCGTCCTCGCGCAGTCGCTGCGCTGCGTCGTTCCACTGCTGCCACGCGCGCTCGCCCGCGGGTATGTCTCGTTCTCGAATTGCGGCCATGACTCCATTGTGCCTCTAGGGGTGACGATTGCCTTTTCGCGTCGGCCGGCGGTTCTAGGTGTGGTTTCGGATGCTTTGCGTTTCTGCAAAAGTGTTTCATCGGGCTTGCATCAGGTGTTGCAATACGTTGTTTTCCAACGTGGCAACGTTTTCTGTCGTCTCAAAATGTGGTTGATATATAGCCGATTTGGCGTATTTATGGCAAATCCTGTATGATATTTCATGTTTCTGCAAACGATTGCATAACGTTACGCAGCGTTCACCGGAACTTATTGGCGTGGTCACCAAGCCGTCGCATAATAACACAGGAAGCATAATCCGGAAAGAGAGTCAGACATGACTGAAATCACTGCACCCAAGTCGCCTGTCACGACCGCCGAGTTCGCGGACGGCATCCGCGAACAGCTGAAGTACAGCCAAGGCGTCACCGTCGAGCAGGCCACCCCCGCCGACGTGTACGTCGCCTCCTCGCTGGTGGTCCGCCACTACCTGCAGGACGCATGGTTCAAGACCCAGCAGGACATGGTCAATGGCAACACCAAGGCCGTCGGATACCTGTCCGCCGAGTTCCTCATGGGCAAGCAGCTGCGTAACGCACTGCTCAACGCCGGCATGATCGACCAGTTCAACGAAGCCGTCAAGGACCTGGGCTTCGAGCCGCAGGACGTCATCGACGTCGAACACGAGCCGGGCCTCGGCAACGGCGGCCTCGGCCGTCTCGCCGCCTGCTTCATCGACTCGCTCGCATCCCTCGGCGTACCCGCGTTCGGCTACGGCATCCAGTATAAGTACGGCATCTTCGAGCAGGCCTTCGACAAGGACGGCAAGCAGATCGAGAAGCCTGACTACTGGCTGACCAACGAAGAGCCCTGGGGCCACATCGACTACAACCGTTCCCAGAAGGTCTCCTTCGGCGGCGAAGTCGTCGAAGAGAACGGCAAGAAGATCTGGAAGCCGGCCTGGTCCGTGCGCGCCGTGCCCGTCGACTACATGGTCCCCGGCTACGCATCCGGCCGCGTCAACACGCTGCGCCTGTGGAGCGCCAAGAGCTACGACGAATTCGACCTGCTCACCTTCAACAAGTCCGAATACCTCGACGCCGTCAAGCCGCAGGTCAAGGCCGAGAACATCTCCAAGATTCTCTACCCGGAGGATTCCACTCCGCAGGGCAAGGCGCTGCGTCTCGAACAGCAGTACTTCTTCGTGGCCGCGTCCCTGCACGACGCCATCCGCGTGTTCTACCCCGGCCAGAGCAAGCCCGACCTGACCACCTTCCCGAGCAAGATCACCTTCCAGCTCAACGACACCCACCCCGTCATCGGCATCCCCGAGCTCATGCGCATCCTCATCGACGAGTACGGCTACGACTGGGACACCGCCTGGTCCATCACCACCAAGACCTTCAACTACACCTGCCACACCCTGCTGCCCGAGGCGCTGGAAGTCTGGCCGGCCAAGCTGATCTCCGAACTGCTGCCCCGCCACATGGAAATCATCAACGAGATCAACGAGCACTTCCTCGCCGAACTCAAGACCAAGACCCGTGACAAGGCCAAGATCGAGCGCATGCGCATCGTCACCGACGAGGAGAACCCCAAGGTCCGCATGGCATACCTTGCCACCGCCGGTGGCTCCCACGTCAACGGCGTCGCCGAACTGCACTCCGAACTGCTCAAGGACGTCACCCTTCGTGACTTCTCCGACCTCTACGGCGACAAGTTCACCAACGTCACCAACGGCGTCACCCCCCGTCGCTTCATCCGCCTCGCCAACCCGCGCCTGTCCGCCCTCATCACCGAAGGCCTCGGCACCGACAAGTGGCTGAGCGACCTCGAACTGCTCAAGGGCCTCGAACCCCTCGCCAAGGACGACGAATTCGTCAAGAAGTTCGCCGCCGTCAAGCAGGCCAACAAGGAGGACTTCACCGCCTACGCCAAGCGCGAATACGGCTTCGACCTCGACCCCAACACCATGTTCAACACCATGGTCAAGCGCCTGCACGAGTACAAGCGCCAGTCCCTCAAGATCCTCGCACTGATCGCCAAGTACGCCGACATCAAGTCCGGCCGCGTCTCCGCCGACGACGTGCTTCCCCGCACCGTCATCTTCGGCGCCAAGTCCGCCCCGGGCTACTACCTCGCCAAGATGACCATCCAGCTCATCAACAACGTCGCCCGCGTCGTCAACAACGACTCCGACGTCAAGGGCAAGCTGCACGTCTTCTTCCCCTGGAACTACAACGTCCGCCTCGCCCAGCACCTCATCCCAGCCACCGACCTCGACGAGCAAATCTCCCAGGCCGGCAAGGAGGCGTCCGGCACCGGCAACATGAAGTTCGCCCTCAACGGCGCCCTCACCGTCGGTACGTTGGACGGTGCGAACGTCGAAATCCGTGAGCGTGTCGGCGCCGAGAACTTCTTCCTCTTCGGCATGACCGTCGACGAGGTCGACAAGCTCTACGAAGATGGCTACTCGCCGGCCAAGTACTACGAGGCCGACCCCCGCCTGAAGGCCGCCATCGACATGGTCTCCGACGGTACCTTCTCCAACGGTGACCGCAACACCTACGCCCCCCTCGTCGCCGACTGGCTCACCAAGGACTGGTTCATGACCCTCGCGGACTTCACCGCCTACTCCAGCATCCAAAGTGAGATCGAAGCCCTCTACCGCGACCCCCTCGAGTGGAACCGCAAGGCCGTCCTCAACGTCGCGAACTCGGGCTACTTCAGCTCCGACAGGTCGATCCAGGATTATCTCGACAACATCTGGCACACCTCCCCGTTGGCCTGATTGCGGAGCGTCCTCGTCGTTGCTCCTCAGTCGCGGTACCTTTGTACCGTTTCCTTCGGTGCGCCTAGAGGACGCACACGTAATCAGTCCGCCGGGCTGCGCCCGCTTGCCGACTGACGGCGTGTAACGTGATTCGCCCCCGCTGGCGGGGGCGAATTTTGTTTTACATCACTGCGCAGCGCGGCGAATGGCGAACACGGCGACTGCGGCGATTAGCAGCAGGAAGCCGCTTGCAAGCATCGCCATCACCGGGCTTGCTCGGCGTGGTCGGCTGCTGGTCACCATTCGACGCGATCGCGACCGCGAACGACGCGGATACGCCTGAGTCTCGATGTTCAACGATCCGGGAAGATCGTAATCCAAGGTCTTCGCCTCATCGAACGTCCAGCTCACCCAAGGCTCGGGCTTCACACTGCCCTTGGACTGCCAGTCGCCCCACGCGGTGTCGGTATTGCCATCGCATAGGTTCGGAACCGGCGTCTTGCTTTGCGAATACGATGCTTTGAGCTTGCCGGCACCGCATACGTTGCTGCCGTTTTTCGATCGTGGCGGCGGTGGGGCATGTCTCGACGAAGAGGGGCAAGGTTGGAATCGCCATGCAGTGAGCCATCCAGAACCTCAATGCGGCACAACATGCGAAAAGAGCCTGTCTGCGAAATGCAGGCAGGCTCTTTTCGCGGACACATGTGTGCCTACAACGATTGACTGTTAAATGAACTCAGGCGGCTTCCGGGGCTGCTTCGGCCTCATCGGCGTCGCCCTTGTCGGCGTCTTTGGTCAGGCCAAGGTCGACCGGGGACGAGCTGTTCTCCCAAGGCTCCTCCCACGGATCATAATCCGGGTTCTGCTGCTTGTAGATGTACAGACCAACCACGGCGGCCAGCAGCGCACCAAAGAACAACGCAAAGAACTTCCAACCGTTTGAAGACTTGTTCTCCATGACGGCTCCTTTCCCAATCCTGGTTGGCTTGCCCGTTCAAAACCAACTCTGGGTTCCATCTTAATTCCAAAAATGTGGCGATTGCGTGCGGGAATGCTTTTGCTTTGCCGGCGGTGCGCATGACGAGCCGGGAGCGTGTTGTTTCACCGTCCGGCGAGGAGATGCGATTCCGCTACAGTAGATGACATGAGTAATGGCCGATTCAGTTTGTTCCCCGGTGCGCCGTCGGCGCACAACCTGTTCTCCAAGCGTGCGATTCAATATCAGTGGCGGTCGAACGGCCCCGTGTTCACCAGCGCGATCATCATCGCGTGCGTCGCCGTGTGGGTTGTCGAGATGGTGTTCAGCCTGTTCTGGCCTCTTGGACTCGCAACCATGATCTATTACGGCCGGTTCGATCCGATGACGGCGGTCGCACAACCGTGGATGTTCCTCACGTCGATGTTTCTGCATTCGCCGAAGTCGGTGCTGCATATCCTGTTCAACATGCTGGCGTTGTGGAGCGTGGGGCCGGTGCTGGAGAAGATGATGGGGCATTGGCCGTTTCTCGCGCTGTACGTGCTTTCCGGTTTGGGCGGCGGTCTTGGGCTGATGTCCTGGGCCGCGCTGTGGCCGGATGGCACCGGGTGGCTTGGTGGTGCCTATGGCGCGTCCGGCGCGTTGTTCGGCCTGTTCGCGGCGATGCTGGTTGTGTACCGGCGCATCGGCGAGGATATCCGTTCGATGCTGGTCTGGATGGCGGTCAACTTCCTGATGCCGTTCCTGGTGGGCGGTATCGCATGGCAGGCTCATGTAGGCGGATTCATCGTCGGCGGCGTGTTCACGTGGCTGCTGATTTCCGGCGTGCACGCGTTGCGTGGCAAGAGCCTGACGTTCCGGACGATGGTGTACGGGGCGGTGGTGTTGGCGCTGATCGTTGCAGGCGTGCTGGTCTGTAATCTGAGCAATCCGGCTCTGACGTACATCATGTGATTGGCCTCTTACCCGGTGAAAGTCCCACCTGGCGCGACGTGTTCGAGAACAGCAGGCGCCTTACGGGTACAGGCGCGTCCACCTGGAATTGAGGGGCGCGGGCGTCGTCGTGTCCGCCAAACGGGTCATGCGCCTGATGGCCCGGCACGGGCTCGTGCCCGTGTCCAGGAGCGCGAGGCGCTACTCCTCGTACAGGGGTGAGATCGGCGAGGCGCCCGTCATCCACTCGGACCGCGGCTGCCACTACCGGTGGCCGGAATGGATACGCATCTGCAAGGGCCACGGGCTGATCCGCTCGATGAGCGCGAAGGGCTGCAGCCCGGACAACGCGGCCGCGGAGGGGTTCTTCGGCCATCTCAAGCAGGAGTTCTTCCACAAGCGCGACTTCACGGGCGTCACGGTCGACGGGTTCGCCGACGATGCTCGACGAGTACATGACATGGTACCGCGACGAACGCATCAAGACCGAGTACGGGATGAGCATCATGGACAGGCGCATCAAGCTGGGGCTCGTCGGCTGAACACATGTGATAACCTGCCAGACAACCATACAGACAACGAAGTCCAACAAAACGTCACCGCCCCCGAGCTTGTGATGGGACTTTTGTGGGGTGGGCGGGGCGCTGGAGAATGGCTCGGGGTGGAGGCGTCGCACCAATGTGAATTACATGCGTGTAGTTTTCCACATGATGTGGAGAACTTTGTGGACAACTTGGGTATAAGTTGGGTATAACTCGTGGATAACTATGGTGAATAAGTCCGTGTGAGCTCTAACAATGTTGGAAATACTGGGTTTTGACACATTGTGGACAATGTGCACAATGCGAATAAGAGTTATCCACAATTGTGTATAAGTATGTGAATAATGTGGATAACATGGGGAAAACCGGTGGATAGACAGTGCACAACTTGATTTGCGGAGCATCCGTTACGGGTCTCGAAGCCAGGGCGCGATGACGCTGCCGGGATACCATGACACTATGGATATTTCGTCTCAGACCAGTCGGTTCATTGCGGCGCACCGCAATCAGGATGTGCGCGACCTGGCGCTCAGCGCCAAACGCGTGGACGGGCTTGACCTGCCATTCGCGCTCGACCAGATCGCCGGCTGGCAGACTGCGTGCCGCAAGCTGCCGCAATGGGCCGAGACCGACGGCATCGTCTATCCGCCGCACATCTCCATGGAACAGTGCTCTTCCCAGTTCGCCGCGCAGTACAAGGCCGGCATCGCAAGGCGCGTAGCGGGCGCCGGCGGTGCGATGGTCGATCTGACCGGCGGATTCGGCGTCGATTGCTCGTATATCGCGCGTGGATTCAGCCGGGCGGTCTATGTGGAGCGCCAGCCTCACCTGTGCGAGCTCGCGGCTCATAATTTCCGGGCGCTGGGGCTCCCGCACATGGATGTGATCAACGGCGATGCGGAGGATTGGCTGCGCGGCGTCGTTGACGCCCGCGCCGCCTCCGCAGACTCGGCCGCAGTCGATTCAGCTACAGCCGTTCCCATCGCGCTGATCTACCTCGACCCCGCGCGACGTGACGCGCATGGCGGCCGAACCTATGCCATCGCCGACTGCACGCCGGACGTACTCGCGCTGAAAGACCGTCTGCTGGCCGTCTCGCCGCACGTCATGGTCAAGCTGTCTCCGATGCTGGATTGGCGAAAGACGGTTGCGGACTTCAACGGTTCGGTCGGCGAAGTGCATATCGTCTCCACAGGCAACGAATGCAAGGAACTGCTGCTGGTGCTCGACCGCGGTTCGCACGATGCCGTACGCGTGATCTGCGTCAACGATGGCGACGTATTCGGATACGTCCATGACATGAAGACCGGCGCGGATTCTGACGGCGTGGTCCTCGCCGCCGCAGGAGAAAAAGGCAGTCAGGGCGGGTCTGCAGAGCCGCCACACGCCGCTCCGGAACAGCCCAGGTATCTGTACGAGCCGAACGCTTCGCTGATGAAGGGCGGCTGTTTCGCGCTGCTGGAAGACCATTATGGTATGCGCCAGATCGGCCCGAACAGCCACCTGCTGATATCGGGCACGCCGGCGCCGCAGTTTCCCGGCCGGGGATTTGTCATTGAAACCATCGCGGGTATGGGCAAGAAAGAGCTGAAACGGGCTCTAGCGGGCGTCGACGGGGCGAATATCGCAGTGCGCAACTTCCCGTTGACCGCTGTCCAGCTGCGCAGGAAACTCAAGCTGGCAGACGGCGGCGATGTGTATCTGTTCGGCACGACGTCCGTCGATGGCCGTCATGTCATCGTCCGCACCGTGAAGCAGTGAAACCGCGAAAAGGGTATGACAACAACACAGTTTGGCGGTGGCGCAGCACCATGCCGCGCCACCGCCAAACCGTAACGTCGCTTACCGTCGATATGGAGCTGGCTACCGCGAGGGGATCTCGCCGCTCAGCGCCACCACATCGTCATGATGAATCCGACCATAATGATCGCGAAGGCGATTGCCAGGTTCCAAGCACCGATACCCGGGATCGGCCACGTGCCGTTCGGCGACAGGTAGTAGACCACGGCCCAGATCAGGCCGATGATCATCAGCGCGCAGAACAGCGGGACGAACCAGCGCGGGTTCGACTTGGTGCCCTTGATGGTCTCCTCGACGCGGCGCGTGTTCTCCGCCTGCCGCGACATCATGCGCTGCATCTGCGGGGTCATCTCTGACTTGTCGGCGGTGGCGTTGAGCACCGCCTGCACCTTGTCCATGGAGACGCCGTAATCGTCATCGGCCTCGTCGGTCTCGTTGGCGTCGGTCTCGTTGGTGTCCGTGTCCTTGACGTCGGCGTCGGTCTCGGCCTGCCAGTCCTTCTGGTCTTCCGAGTCGGTTTCGTGCAGCTCTGTGTCAGCCATAAGCGTAGTCTCCATTCAATAGGCTAAAAAATCATAATAGCGGTTACACTCGAAAGTTGAACACACTGGGAGGAATCATGGCCAGACACACCAGCAGGCACGCCGCCCGGCGCACGTGGCTCGGCGGCTTCGCGGTGTGCCTGATCGTGGCTTTTTCCGGGTATCTGCTGGTGACGAACGTGCGCGTGAACCGCACGGCAACGGTCACTTCCGACACGGCGGATCTGGTGGAGCAGCGCGTGGAGCATGTCGACCAGCTGCAGAAGGACATCACCGACCTGAGCGCGCAGATCAACACGCTGAAGGATTTCGCCAACAACAGTGGCTCCTCCGAGCAGCCCTCGGGCACGAGCGACCCCAAGCCCAGCGACACCGAGGACGCGGGCTCCGGCACCATACTGCCGGCGGTGCACGGTCCCGGCATCACCGTGACCCTGAACGACTCCCCGTTGTGGGAGAACATGGTGGACAGCTCGGGCTCGGCCGCGAACATCAACGATTACGTCGTGCATCAGGAGGATGTGGAGGCTGTTGTCAACGCCCTGTGGGCGGGCGGCGCGGAGTCGATGATGATCATGGACCAGCGCGTGTTGTTCAATTCCGCAGTGATCTGCCAAGGGAATGTGCTTCTATTACAGGGCAAGAAATACTCGCCGCCGTTCACCGTGTCGGCGATCGGCCCCGCAGATGCCATGATTCGGGCTTTGGACGACTCGAACGCGGTCAAGTTGTATAAAGAGTATGTCAGCGCATTCGGATTGGGCTGGAAAGTGGAAAAAAAGGACGATCTCGTGTTCGGGCAGTCTGCGGCGACGCTGCAGCCGTTGCGGTATGCGTCCGTGGTCAAGGACGGGAGCGAGGAATGAAGCATTCGCGCAACTCTCAACAGATTCAAGGCGATTTTCAGGATTTCGAGGCGCCTGCCCCTGCTGAACCGGAGTACGCCGGGGAAGTGACCATGGCGCTGCCTCCGGTGCCGATGCCCGATCCGAACGCCCGGCGCGGCCTCGCGCAGCCGGCGGCCAAGCGCAGCGTTCTGTGGTCGGTGCTGGGGATCCTCGGCGAGGTGCTGATGACGCTGGCGGCCGTCTGCGCGCTGTACGTGGTATGGCAGATGTGGTGGACCGGCGTCCAGTCCGAGCACACGCAGGTCGAGACCCGCCAGTCGGCGTCATGGTCCGATCCGGCCGGCGGCGACAGCTCGAAGGTCGCCAAGGCGCAAAGCGGCGACGTGCCGGTCCAGCCGACGAGCGCAAGCGATGGCGAGCTCATCGCGCAGGTGTACGTGCCCCGGTTCGGCCAGGGGTGGGTGCGTAACGTGGTCGAAGGCACGGACGAGGCCGAATTGTCGCTGCATGGTCTGGGACATTATCCGTCCACGCAGATGCCCGGTTCAGTCGGCAATTTCGCGGTCGCCGGCCACCGCAACGGCTACGGTCGGCCGCTGGGAGACGTCGACCTGCTGCAGGAGGGCGACGCGATCATCGTGCGTACCAAGGACTACTGGTACGTGTACAAGTACACGACACACAAGATCGTCACTCCGGAGCACTCCGAGGTCATCGCCGCTAACCCGGAGGATCTCAACACGCCTCCCAGCAAGCGCATGATCACACTGACCACGTGCGAGCCGAAATACACCACGGCCACGCATCGTTGGATCAGCTATGGCGAGCTGAGCTATTGGGCCAAGGTCTCGGATGGCGTGCCGCAGGAGCTTGCCACGTCGTCGAACTCGGCGAAGGTGGCGTTCTCCAGCAGCAACACGAGCCGGTCGTTCGTGTCCAAGCTGGGCACGCTGCAGCCCATCGTGCTGTGGGCGCTGGTGGCGTACCTGGTGCTGTACATCGCGGCCCTGGTGGCCTGGCGGTACCCGGTGCTGCGCGAGATTCGCGCCGGCAAGCGCCGCCGTCCGGACGCGAGCATCTACGGATGGCTGCTGCGTCACCAGCCCGGTCCGCTGGTAATCAGGTGGGCGCTGCTGATACTGCTGCTGTTCATCGTCAGCGTGGTGCTGATTCAGTGGGCGTGCCCATGGGCGGCAAGCAACATCCCCATCCTGCAAAGCATGTCGAATTACGCGGTCGATTAGCGGCATGGCCGGTTGGCGGCGATAATGGGAACGTATGGGATGGCGGTCGGCGCTCGCCGGCGCCATCCCATAATCAGAACGAGACGAGGAGCGTCATGACGGATTCGGCACGCATTGTGGTGGTGGACAATTACGATTCGTTCGTATACACCATCGTTGGATATCTGAAAACCTTGGGAGCGACGGTCGATGTGGTGCGCAACGACGCAATAGACCCCTCAGATGCCTCTGTGCTGGACGAATATGACGGTGTGCTTATTTCCCCCGGTCCGGGCGCTCCGGCGGATTCTGGGGCCAGCGAGGACGTTATTCGGCTATGTGCCAAGCTCGGCAAGCCCATGTTCGGTGTGTGCCTCGGCCTGCAGGCGCTCGCCGAGGTGTTCGGCTGCACGGTCAGCCACGCGCCCACCATCATGCACGGCAAAACCAGTCTCGTCGAGCATATCGATGATGAGATCTTCGCCGGTGTTGCCAATCCGATGACCGCGACCCGATATCATTCGCTGGCCGTCGAGCCCGACACCGTGCCCGATGACCTGGTCGTGACGGCGTGGACGAAGGATGACCATATCGTTCAGGGCATCAAGCACCGGTCGTTGCCGATGTATGCGGTGCAGTTCCATCCTGAATCGGTGATGACGCAGGACGGCTACCGGCTGCTCGCCAACTGGCTCGCCGTCTGCGGGCAGACCAACGCCGTGGCCAAGTCCATCGGTCTGCAGCCCAAGGTCAACCGCTGACACGCACGTGTGTGTGGCGCCGCGCGTGACGCGCATGACAACATGATGGCCCGTGGCATGAGGAATGCCACGGGCCATCATGTGTTCTGGGCCGATGTGTGTAGACCGCGCGGCTGGGCCGCCCGTCTTGCCGATCGACCCGCCGCGATTGCCGGTTGCGCTTACCGGCCGTCAGGCGGCCGATCGGTCACACCGCAATGGCAACCACGGCCATTCCCGGCGGTTCAGTTCCCACCTGTCGTCGTGCCGCCGTTGCCGTTGTTGTCGGGATCCTCGGTGGTGGGCTTCTTGGCGGTGACCGAGATGGTGCTGCCCTTGTCGACCTGCGTGCCGGCCGCGGGATCCTGCGTCTCGATGACCGCATCATCGGTCGCGTCGCCGGTGACCTTCAGCGTGAAGTCGCTGCCCAGCGTGGCCTTGGCCTTGGCGATCGTGTTGCCGAGGAGATTGGGCACGCTGACCTGCGGCTTGCCGGTGGACACGTAGACCGTGATCTGCGAGCCCTGCAGCACCAGTTCTCCGGAACCGGGGCTGACTCGCGTCACCGAGCCCTTCTCCACCTTGTCCGAGGCCTCCTGCTCGACGACCGGCAGGAACTTCATGGACGAGAGCTTGTCCAGCACCGTGTCCTTGGGCTGGCCGACCAGACCGTCCGGCACCTTGGTCATGCCCGAGGAGATGTACAGCGTGATCGTCGTGCCCTTGGGCTGCGACGTGCCGGAGGCCGGGTCGGTGCTCACGACCTTGTCCTTCTCGATGGTGGCGCTGTCGGCGGTCTTCGTGACGGACGACACCTTGAAGCCCAGTTTCCCCAGCGCGTTGCGCGCATCCTCCTGGGTGTAGTCGCTCAGGTCGGGCACGGTCACCGACTTGGGGCCTACGGAGAACCAGACCTTCACGTCCGAGCCTTTGACGGCCTGAGTGTCGCCCTTGGGGGACTGCTTGGTGAACGTGCCGGCGGGTTCACCGGAATCCGAATCCTGCATCTCAACGAAGTTGAACCCGGCCGAGGTAACCTTCTCCTTCGCCTGCGCCTTGGTCATCGTCGCCGTGATGGTGGGCACGGTGCCCATCTCCGTGGCGGATTTGCGGCTCATGGTGTAGATCACGCCGAAGATGATCGCCAGCAGCACCACGCCGCTGATGATCGACGCGATGATGATCTTCTTCTTGCGCTTCTGCCTGGCCGCCTCCGCGCGTTGCTCGGCGCGAGACTTGACCGCCAGGGCCTCGTTCGGGTTCTGCGCCGGAGGCACCATCTCGAACTGGCCGGTCGCCGGGTTGTACGCCTGCGTGGGCTGACCCGCGCCGACAGCACTCATTGGCACGGTAGCGCCGCCGTCCTGCTGCTCCGCGGCCTTGCGGGCCTTCACGTTGGCCAGATCGGTCAGCGGGTTGAACGCCGCCGCGACCGGCACGCCGCCGTTCATGAACGTCAGGATATCGTTCTTGAATTCGGCCGCCGTCGCGTAACGGTTCTGCCGGTCCTTCGCCATCGCCTTCGCGCAGATCGAATCCCACATGCGCGGCAGGCCGGGCACGAGCGTGCTGGGCGGCGTCGCCACCTCCGACACGTGCTGATAGGCGATCGCCACAGCCGAGTCGCCGGTGAACGGCGGACGGCCGGTGAGCATCTCATACAGCACGCAGCCGGCCGAGTACAGGTCGGAGCGCATGTCGACGGTCTCGCCGCGAGCCTGCTCGGGCGAGAGGTACTGCGCGGTGCCGACCACGCCCTGGGACTGGGTCATCGTTGCAGCGGAGTCGTCGAGCGCGCGGGCGATGCCGAAGTCCATGACCTTGACCACGCCCTGCTCGGAGATCATGATGTTGCCGGGCTTGATGTCGCGGTGGACGATGCCCATGTGATGCGAGTATTCGAGCGCGTTGAGCACGCCGAGCATCACCTGTTCGGCGTCTCGCTGGCTGAGCGGGCCGTTCGCCTTGATTACGTCACGCAGCGTCTGGCCCTTGACGAACTCCATCACCAGGTACGGCAGCCGCTCCGTGCCGCCGCTGTCGGTCATCACGGTCTCCTCGCCGGAGTCGTAGATGTTGACGATGTTCGGGTTGTTCATCTGCGCCACGGAGTGCGCTTCGCGGCGGAATCGGGACAGGAAGATCTTGTCGTTGGCCAGGTCGGCGCGCATGATCTTGATCGCCACCGTACGTCCCAGGCGCGTGTCCAATGCCACGCGCACTTCGGCCATGCCTCCACGCCCTACAAGTTGGCCGAGCTGATAGCGGCCGTTCGCCAGCGATGCCGGCATATTGCTGCTCATAGCTATTCCTCTCGATTCTTCGGGTCGGTCGTCGCCGTATGCCCGCCAAATTGGTTACGGTTCATGGTGATCAGCGTCGCCGTGTGCGGTGTGCTGGATACGCGGCGGGGCATGCGCCCGCCAAGTCCCATGATGGTCTCATCCATCTGCGCGGTCTCCTGATCGAGCAGACGTCGTTCTATGCGCGACAGCGTGCGCGAAACGGTCAGCGCGTCCTTCGGACGGTCAAGCGGATCCTTGGACAGCATCGACATGACGAACTGCCGAAGCTGCACATCTATGGAATCCGGCAGCGGGGGCACCGGGTCGTTGACGTGTGCGGCGGCGATGTCGACCGGTGTGGTGCCGGTGAACGGCCGATGCCCGCACAGCCCCTCGTACGCGACGACGCCCAGCGAGTAGATGTCGGATTGCGGCGTGGCCTGTTTGCCTTGCGCCTGCTCGGGGGAGATGTACTGCGCGGTGCCGACGACCATGCCATCCTGCGTGATCTGCTCCTGGTTCGTGGAGTAGGAGACGCCGAAATCGGTGATTTTCACCTCGCCCGTAGTGGAGACCATGATGTTGGCCGGCTTGACGTCGCGGTGGATCACGCCGTGGCTGTGCGCCACGAACAGGCCGCGCGCGGTCTGGATCAGTATCGGCAGCAGTTCCGTCGCGGGCAGCGTGCCACGGTCGCGGTAGATGTCGGCCAGCGAGTCGCTGGGCACGTACTCCATGATGAGGAAGCCGATGCTGTCGTGCTCGTAATACTCGAACAGCGCGGCGATGTTGGGGTGCGCCAGATTGGCGGAATTGTGCGCTTCCGCCCGCAGACGGTGCAGCTTGGCCTCGACGTTGCCCTGATCGTCGCGCAGCGCCTTGATGGCGACGGGACGGTTGAGCTGGATGTCGTGGCCTTTCCACACCTCTCCCATGCCGCCTTGCGCCAGTCGGCGATCCAGGCGGTAACGGCGGTGGATGAGTTGTCCTTCGACGAGTTTCATTGTTTCAGGGCCTCCTCCATCAGTGAACGCATGATCGGTCCGGCGGCTTCCACACCGTACTGATTGACATTATGGATAACAACGGAGACCGCGATCTTCGGGTTGTCGGCGGGGGCGAACCCGATAACCCATGCGTCGTTGGTCTGGTTGGAGCTGCCGATCTGCGCGGTTCCGGTCTTCGCCGCGACCTTGATGCCGCTCAGCTGCAGGCTGGGCGCGTCATGCTCGACCACCGACTGCATCATCTGGTTGAGCTTGGACGCCGTGCTGGAGCTGAACGCGGTGGACATCACTTCGGGCGTGGCTTCGGACAGCGTACTCAGGTCGCTGGCCCGCACGCGGTCCACCAGCGTCGGCCTCATGAGCTTGCCGTCGTTCGCGATGGCCGCGGCGACCATCGCGTTCTGCAATGGCGTGGACAGCACGTCGCCCTGGCCGATGGACGCCAGCGCCACCTTGTCGTCGGACAGCGTGTCGGGGAACTTGGCGGCGACGGACTTCATCGGGCGCCCGGACGACGAGGTGCCGTCGATGGTGATCGAGCTTCCGTAGCCGAGCTTCTTCGCCTGCTCGGCGATCTTGTCCTGGCCGAGTTTCACGCCGAGCTGGGCGAACGCGGTGTTGGACGAGTATGTCAGCGCGTCCTGCAGCGTGATCTTGCCGTCGATGCCGTTCGCCGCGGTGGTGGTGTTAGTCAGGTTCGTCGAGGTTCCGGGCAGCGTATAGCTCGCTCCGGCGGGAATCTGAGTATCGGTGTCGTAGTCGCCGGATTCCAGCGCCGTCGCGGCGACGATGGTCTTGAACGTGGATCCGGGCGGGTACAGCTGCGAGGCCGCACGGTTGATCATCGGGCTGTTGGCCTGCGCGGCGAGTTTCGAATAGTTCGCGGTGGCTTTCTTCGTGTCGTGCGTGGCGAGAGCGTTCGGATCGTAGCTGGGGGCACTCGCCAGGGTCAGGATGCGGCCGGTCTTGACCTCGATGACCACTGCGGCGCCGTCGTTGCTGCCGAGTTGCTGGTAGGCGAGCTGCTGCAGCTTGGGATTGATGGACGTCTCGATGGACGCGCCCTTGTTCTCGACGCCGGTGAACAGCGATTTCAGCTGATCCCAGAACAGCGCGTCCGCCTTGCCGCTCAGCAGCTTGTTGCGGGATGATTCGATGCCGCGGTCGCCGCGCTGGGTGACCGAGAAGAAGCCGGTCACCGGGGCGTACACCGGCCCGTTCGTGTAGGAACGCTGGTATGAGAACACGTCGTTGACCGGGGTCGACTGCGCGAGGATCGTCCCGTCGGACGCGAGTATGGCGCCTCGGGGAGCGCCGTATTCCTGATACAGCGCCCTTGCGTTGCGCGGGTCGGAGCTCAGCGAGTTGGCGCGGATGGCGGTGATGATCGTGGTGGACATGCCGAGTACCACGAACAAGGCGATGACGGCGGTGAACAGCTGCCTGAGGTATTTGTTCATCGCGCACCTGCCTCGATGATTTCCGTGGTCTGGTTGTTCGCCGCCGCGTGGCGGGGTTCCGGTGGCCGCTCGGCCTGCGGTTCGCGTTCGGGTGCGGACTCCTTGTCAGTGCGTTCCTTCAGCTCGCGGTCACGCAGCACCGCCAGCGCCTCGTATTGGAACGTGTCGGACAGTGTGTCCGGCTCCGGGCGGTTCGCCGCGTTCGAGATGATCATCAGCAGCGCGGCGAGCAGGTAGTTCGCGATCAGCGATGAGCCGCCGGCGGCCATGTACGGCATGGTCATGCCGGTCAGCGGGATTACCAGCGTGATGCCGCCGACCACGGTGAATACCTGGAAGGCCATCGTGAACACCAGTCCGGAGGCCAGCAGCTTGCCGAACCCGTCCTTGATCTTCATGGCGGTGATGAACCCGGACGCGATGATCAGCAGGTACAGCACCAGAACGGCCATCAGACCGGTCAAGCCCAGCTCCTCGCCGACCGACGAATAGATGAAGTCGGAATTCGCGAACGTGGTCAGACCCGGCTGCCCGTGACCCAGGCCGGTGCCGGTCATGCCGCCGGAGGCCATGCCGAAGATGCCCGTGACCAGCTGCCACGAGCCGCCTATGCGGTTGTACTGCTCGTCGCTGAACGGGTGCAGCCATGAGTCCACGCGCTGGCCGACGTGGCTGAACACGCTGGCCGCGGCGACCGCGCCTACGGCGAACGCGATGAAGCCGATGACGATCCAGCTTCTGCGCCCGGTGGCCGCGTACAGCATTGCGACGAACATCGCGAAGAACATCAGCGACGTGCCCAGATCGCGCTGCATGATGAGCACGCCCATCGAGATCAGCCACACCATGATGATCGGACCGAGGTCCTTGATGCGGGGCAGCTGGAGTCCCAGCACCTTCTTGCCTCCCACGGCGAGCTGGTCGCGGTGGTCGAACAGGTAGGCGGCGAAGAAGAACGCGAGGAACAGCTTGGCGAATTCGGCGGGCTGCAGCGAATATCCGCCGATGCGGATCCAGATCTTGGCGCCGTTGATGTTGCGCCCCAGACCGGGGATCATGGGCGACAGCAGCAGTATCAGGCCTATCACCATGTTCACGTACGAGTATTTGCGCAGCACACGATAGTCGCGCATGACCGCCACGAGGATGCCACACAGCGTCAGGGCTATGCACAACCAGATCAGCTGCCTTGAGCCGACCGAGGAATTACCGGACTTGTCGATGCGCGCGATCATCACCACGCCGATCGCGGTCAGCATCAGCACGCATGGCAGAATCGCCTGGCTGGCGTACGGCTTGAACCGCAGCAGCAGTCCCCACAGCACGAGGAACAGCGCGCCGACCACGGCCAGCAGGCCGATGTAGTTGGCGGGGAAGTGGCCGTAGACGCGCAGGAACATCTGGTAGAAGGCGACGACGCTGATCAGCATGGCGAACAGCAGCAGCGACGCCTGACGGAGACGTATGGGGATCATTGGGCGTCACCGCCGTCTGTGCCGGTGGACGATGCGTCCGTGCCGGTATCGCCCGCGGTGCCATCCGCAGTGCCGCCGTCGGTCTGGCTGCTGCCGGCGCTTGAGTCGCCGTCCGTGCCGTTCGACCCGGATGAGTCGGATGAGTCGGATGAGTCGGATGAGTCGGATGAGTCGGACGTGCCGTTGCCCGCGTCGCCGGACGACTTGGACGTGTTGGAATTGTCGTTGAAGTTGCTTTTCTCCTGACGGATGACCTGCACGTGCTGGATGGCCTCGTCATAGCTGTTGAAGGTGATGCCGTCCTGCAGCTGGTCGCGCCACGCCTGCGGCAGCGAGTCGATGTCGATGTTCGTGCGCTTGACCTCGTGCGACAGCGCCAGGCCGAACACGTTGGTGTTCACGCCTTGGTACACGGCCACCACGCCGTCTGCGTTGCCGATGAAGTATTTCGTCTGGCTCCAGCGGTAGGCGCCGAAAGCGCCGCCCGTGGCAAGCGCGAGCGCGGCGATCACGATGAGGATTGCGATCAGACGATTGCGGCGGCCGCGCTTGCGCGTCTCCTTGCGCTGCGTCTGCCGCTCGTGATGGATGGCCTTGGCGACGTCGGGATCGTTGGGATCGTCGGTGACATGGCCGTCACGCTTCTGGATGACCGGTATCTCGCCGGTGTCGGGGTTGGCGCGTTCGCCGTTCTCCTCGCGCACGGCCGACGGCTGCGCGACGCGCGGCGACGGCTGCGAGGCGGGCTGGCTCTGTATCAGCGCGGCGGCGCGTTGCGCTGGCGATGCGTTCGCGTCGCGCAGCATGGGCGCGGTGGCGACAGGCTCGTTGAGGATGTCTGCGATGGGCTCCAGGCTGGCGCTCGCCGCTCCGGCGACCAGTGGGGTCTGGTGGGGCAGGTCGAAGGCATCCGCGTCGAGAGCCAGCGTGGCGTCGGCGATGACCGCGGTCACGTTGTCGGTGCTGCCGGCCTTCAAGGCCATCGAAACCAGCTGCTGGGCGCATTCCTCCTGATCGGAGTAGGCGGTGAGCGTCTGCTCGATGGTGGAATCCTCCAGCACGCCGCACAGGCCGTCGGAGCACAGCATCCAACGGTCGGTTGGATGGGCGGCCCGAATGGCGATGTCGGGGTGCGGATCGATGTCGAAGTCGCCGAGCACGCGCATGACGACGTTGCGCTGCGGATGGTTGCGCGCCTCCGCGGGGCTGATGCGGCCTGTGTCGATGAGATGCTGAACGTAGCTGTGGTCCTGCGTCATGCGGGTCAGGCGACCGTCGCGCAGCAGGTACGCGCGCGAGTCGCCGATGTGCGCGAGCACCCAGTAGCCTGCGACCAGCGCCACGGCGGTCACCGTGGTGCCCATGCCGGCGAGCTTGCGCTCGCGCTTCGCCTTGCCGACGATCGCGTCGTGCGCGGCCATGACGGACGTTTCCATCATCCGGGCGACGGTGCTCACGTCGCCGTTGACGTCATCGTGCTCGATGTGGGCGAGTGAACGGATGGCGATGGTCGAGGCGGTGTCGCCGCCGGCATGGCCACCCATGCCGTCGCAGATCGCGATGAGGTGCTCCCCGGCGAACGCGGAATCCTGGTTGTTGGAGCGCACGGTGCCGACGTCGGACACCGTGGTCGAGTACAGGAACAAGGTCTGTGATGCAACGGAATTTGGCATGAGCCGTCACCTCAATTCGAAGGTGGTGGCGCCAATGCGCACCGGCATGCGCGGGGGCAGCAGCATGGGCATGTTCAGCCGCTGCTGGTTGACGATGGTGCCGTTGGTGCTTCCCAAATCCTCGATCGCCCATTGACCGGAGGCGGGATCCTTATATATGCGGGCGTGATGCGAGGAGACGAATTCGTCGTCGAGCACCACGGTGTTGGACGCGGCGCGTCCCAGCGTGATGGATTCGCTGGTCAGCGGCACGGAGGCGCCGGCCTTCGGGCCATCGATGATGACCAGCAGTGTGGGACCGGATTGCGGCGTGCGCTGCTGGCTTTGGCGCGGCGGCGTAACGGGCGCGGTCTGTGCGGCGGCCGGGCCGGACGGTGCCGGGCCGTCAGAGGATTTCATCGCGCGCTTGTCTCGGCGGCGTCGGGCCCGCGACGGCTGCGGGCTGAACGCTTCGATGTCTTTGTGCAGCGATCGCACCGCAAGCCAGACAAAGACCCACAGCAGGATCAGGAATCCATACTTGAGGATCGCAAATGTCAGTTCGGTCATAACGGAAAGTCGACTCCTGGCTCGGGGTCACTCCTGCTCTCGTGAGGAAGCCCAGAACAGGATGCGGGTGCGGCCGATGGTGATGGTATTGCCGTCCAGCAGCGTCGCGGCCGGCACCTGATGGCCTTCGACGTACGTGCCGTTGGTCGAGCCCAGATCGCGCGCGATGACGCCGTTGGGGGTCAGGTCAATTTCCAGGTGCTTGCGGGAGATGCCGGGATCGTCGATGACGATGTCGCAGCCGGAGCCGCGGCCGATCACCGTCTTGCTCTCGGTGAGCAGGTAGGGGTTGCCGTTGATGTCAAGCATCGGATGGTCCTCGGCCTGGTCGGTGGTGGTCACGGGGACCGCGTTGCCCTGCACGGATTCGGAGCTCAGGTTGAAGCTGCCCTTGGGCAGGTCGAGGTCCTCCTCGAAGATGACCATCACGGGGCCGACGAACGCATAATGCTGGCTCTTGGCGTATTGCGTGAGGTTGTCCGCCAGCTCGTTGGCGAGCACTTCGCTGCCCCACTGTTCGATGCGATCGAAGTCGGCCGTGCTGAGCTTGAAACGGTATTCGTTCGGGGCTACCGTGCGGTCGCGGCCGACCGGCATGGCTTCGGCGTCGATCTCGCGCTCCAGGGCGCTGGAAAGGTCGACAGGCTTCAGGTCTTTGGAGCCGAACTTGGAAAAGACTCCGTTGACCGCGCCTTCTACACTTTTCTCAAAACGGTCGAGAACGCTCATGGTGATCCCTTTCTATATCCTTACCCATCCTATACGTCAGTGGGGAAGTCAATTGTGATTTCTGAGGAAAAAGCCTGTTTGAGCGCAAAATTTCCACTTCTGACACGGCGTTGTGGGGCGTGAGACCTATTTGGGCCGATGCCGTCCGCCTGATGCGCCGGCCCGCGGGGCGATCATGGGGGGGGCAAGGGGGAGGGCGGCCGGCGTGGTTTGCCCAGTGCGGTGGCTACCGTGGTGGGTATGAACGATATGACGACTCTTCATGATGCAATCGGCGATTTTCCCCGCCGCAAGGCGCAGACGCTGCGGTTCTCCTGCGGCGCCCCGCGTTCCGCGACCGCGATTGGCGACGGTTCCCGCGTGCTGTTCCTGCGTTCCGACGGCCCTGAGGACCTGGTGACCTCGCTGTGGCTGAGCGTGTTCGACGCGGACGGCACACATCGGGAGGTGCTGCTGGCCGACCCGCGTGTGCTGCTTGCGGACGCTGATGACGAGGACGTGCCTGCCGAGGAGAAGGCCCGTCGCGAGCGCGCCCGTGAAGGCGGCTCGGGCATTGTCTCGTATTCGGTGGATGCGGCTGGCCGCCGTGTGGTCTTCACGATCAACGGTCAGCTGTTCCTGACCGAGATCGCCGAAGACGGCAGCGGTCGCACCCGTATGCTGGCGGCGGATGGCATCGCCGCAGGAGAGGGTGCCACACCGGTGCTTAATCCGCGCATATCGCCGGACGGCAGGCATGTGGCGTACACGACCGGCGAACATCTGATGCTGGTCGACATCGCGCCGCAGTGGCCGTCTGACGGTCGTCATGATGACGCCACCGACGACGACTGCGACGGCCAGCCGGCGCCGCACGCGCACGGCCACCGCTGCGGCGACGAGGATTCGGGCGCCCCCTACGACCCCTCCGCCGACAAGCTCAGCACGCTGTGGAGCGTGTATCCGGACGATGACGCCGACGAGAACACGTGGAAGATCGGTCTGGCCGAATTCGTCGCCGGCGAGGAGATGGACCGTTACGACGGCTTCTGGTGGGGGCCGGACTCCCGTCACATCATCTTCGAGACGTTCAATGCGGCACCTGAGCCGATGTGGTACATCAGCGACCCGGCGAACCCGCAGACGCCGGCCTCCGGCCGTCGATACGCGCGTGCGCTCACCAGCAACGCCGATGTGCGCCTGACGCTGGCGGAGCTCGCGTACGACGGGCACGACGAGTATGCGGGACTGGGCATCCAGCAGATCTCCTGGAACCGCAAGGACTATGAATATGTCGCCGCGGTGCACTGGTCCGCCGGCCATGAGCCATTGCTGCTGGTGCAGAACCGCCGACAGACGCGTGACCAGGTGCTCTCGGTGCATCTCGGCTCCGAGGCCTCTGCGGGCTCGGCGCCGGTCGGCTCCACGACCGTGCTGGAGGAGCATGCCAACGACCAGTGGCTCGACATCATCCAGGGCACGCCGGCCTTCACGCCGGACGGACGCCTGGTCTGCGCGCTCAACGACATGGACGCCGACACCAACCGGCTGACGGTGGACGGCCGCCCGTTCACGCCCGCCGGCTGGCAGGTGCGAGAGGTGCTCGACGTCACCGATGAGGACGTGCTGGCGGTCGTGCAGCGCACCCCGGAACTGGACGGATACGAGGCGCCCGACGGACTGAGCCCGTGGCGAGGCAACGCCGATGGCCATGACGCCCGCAGCTTCGACGTGGTGAGCTTCGATTATGATGGCAATGTGCTGCCGATGACCGCACGGCCCGGCTCCTGGTCGGCCAGCCGGCGCGGCGAGGGCCTGGTGGTCTCCGGGCGCGACATGGACTCGGCGAAATCCGTGATGTCGCACTCCTTCACGATGCGCCCGGTCGACGGGGGAGCCGTGCCGGAAAACGATGGCGATGGCTCCGCCGCGATGAGCACGCTCGTCTGCCCGATCGACAACCATGCCGCCGAACCCGGTTTCGCGCCGAACGTGCGCTTCGCCCGGCTCGGCGAGCATCGCTTGTACACGGCCATCATCGCGCCGAGCGCCGATAGCCCGTACGCGAAGGCCGACAGGCTGCCGGTGCTGCTCAAGCCGTACGGCGGCCCCGGATTCCAGCAGGTCGTGTTCAACCAGGCGTACTACTGGGACGCGCAGTGGTGGGCCGACCAGGGCTTCCTGGTCGTCACCGCCGATGGCCGCGGCACCACAGGCCGCGGGCCGCGATGGGACCGTGAGATCTTCGAGAACATGAAGGACGTCACGCTTGCCGACCAGGTGGAGGCGGTGCATGCGTTGGCCCAGGCCGTCGAGGAGCTGAACCGCGGCACCGCGCAGGACGGCGACGCGTCGCGCATCCCCGCCCCGGACCTCGACAAGGTGTGCATGATCGGCTGGTCGTACGGCGGTTTCCTGTCGGCGCTCGCGGTGCTGGACGCCCCGGACGTGGTCAAGGCGGCATGCGCCGGCGCCCCGCCCACCGATTGGACGCTGTACGACACGCATTACACCGAGCGTTACCTCGGGCTCGACCCGGCGGCGTACGAGCGCAACAGCATCATCGCCGACGCGCCGAAGCTCGCCCGCCCGCTGATGCTGATTCACGGCTTCGCCGACGACAACGTGACCATCGCGCACAGCCTGCGCCTCAGTCAGGCGCTGATGGCCGCCGGCCGTCCGCACACCTTCCTGCCGCTGACCGGAATCACGCATATGACCAATGACCCGGTCGTCGCGGAGAACCTGCTGACGCTGCAGCGCGACTTCCTGCGCGATGCCCTCGACCTGTGACCGGTCGCCCGTTTCGGGGCGGAATGGAACGACATTCCGCCCCGAAACGCGGCAAATGCGACATCGGTGGCGCATGTGCACAGTATGTCCGATATCGCGTTCGACATATGGGCGGTTCGTGTCCACATATGACCTCGGCGGTGCGCTGTGGGCGAATCCAGCTCTTACGGCTGGGGATATACTCTCACTGAGCATGATCGGGCGGAACATACGAAACGAGGGGTTTGGTGCGTACGATTTGGCGAATATTCACGCGCGACCTCATGCGCATCCTGCGCAACCCGGTCGCGGTGGTGGTGACGCTGGGCGTGGCCATCATCCCCTCTCTGTATGCATGGTTCAACATCCTCGCCAACTGGGACCCGTATTCGTCGACCGGCAACCTCCAGGTCGCCGTCGCCAATGAAGACAAGGGCACTACATCAGATCTGGTCGGGCGGCTCGACGCGGGCAAGCAGGTCGTCAGCCAGCTCAAGAAGAACGACCGGCTCGGCTGGACGTTCGTCAGCGCCGACAAGGCCGTGGAAGGCGTGCAGTCCGGCGAATACTACGCGGCGATCGTACTGCCGAAGGACTTCAGCGCAAGCCTGATCAATTCGATCACCGGCTCTTCCGACAAGCCGAACATCATCTACTACGTCAACGAGAAAAAGAACGCCATCGCGCCGAAAATCACCGATACGGGCGCCACGACCATCGACTCCCAGATCAACGCGACATTCGTCTCCACCGTCAGCAAGACACTCGTCCAAACGATGACGAAGGAGGGCGGCAAGCTCAGCCAGTCCGCCGACGGCACGCGCACCAGCGTCGTCAACGACCTCAACGGCCTCATCGAGCAGCTGAACGACATCGACTCATCGCTCGGGCGCATGGGCGGCACGTTCGACGATGCGAAAAAGGGCATCAAACAGGCCAAGTCCACCGTCGCCTCGCTGAAACGTCAGATCTCATCCGCGCAGAAAGCCGCGAAACAGTCGCAGAAACTGCTCACGCAGGTGCAGGGCAGCGCCCAATCGTTCTCGTCGTCGCTTGCGGGCGCGTTCGACAACGGATCCGTGCAGCTGTCCGGCATCGGCGTCAGCGTGAACAACGCGGCGGGAGACGCGCTCAGCGCCTTCAACACCGCACAAGGCAGCATCGACGACATCACCAACGTTCTGCAGAAGCCGATCGACGGCGCGGCTACGCTGTCCAGCGACCTCAAGGACGCGATGAACAAGGCCGGCATCGGCCGCGACACCGCCATCGGCAAGCAGATCTGGCAGCAGATAGACGCGCTCGACAAGACCGTGAACACCCAGCAGAGCCAGCTCGACGCCTTCCACAAGGACACGTCACAGTTCATCAGCTCCGGCAAGAGCGCGGCCACCAGCCTTTCGGACGCCACCAGCACCGCCACCGGCAGCGGCATCGGCATACTCAACCGCGCACGCACGACGCTCACCGGAACCGTCACCCCGAACCTGACCGCGGGATTGAGCAACTTCGCCACGCTCAGCGGCACAATCGACGGCACGCTGTCATCGCTGTCATCCACGCTCGGCCAGTCCGACAGCCTGTTTGACGAGCTGTCCGACACGCTGAGCCAGGCGAAAACCACCGTGGCCGGCACGCAGAAATCGCTCGCCGACCTCACCGACAGCGTCAGCGGCGTGCGCACCGACATCGCCGCGCTCGGCAGTTCGGCCACATACCAGAAAATCAAGCAGGCCCTGAACATCGACGGCGACAGCTTCGGCGAATTCATGGGCACACCGGTCAAACTGTCCACCAAAAGCGTCTACCCGATGGACAACTACGGCTCCGCGGTCACCCCGTTCTACACGAACCTGGCGCTGTGGGTCGGCGGCTTCGTGCTCATCGCCATCTACAAGCTAGAGGTCGACCGCGAGCGGCTCGGCGACGTGACCGCGTCGCAGGCGTATCTCGGGCGGTGGCTGCTGTTCGTGGTCGTCGGATTCCTCCAGGCCCTGATCGTCATGATCGGCGATCTGGTGCTCGGCATCCAATGCCAGCGTCCGGTGCTGTTCGTCCTCGCCGGTCTGTTCTGCTCGTTCGTGTACATCAACATCATCTATGCGCTCGCGGTCGCGTTCCGGCATATCGGCAAGGCGGTCGCCGTGATACTGGTGATCGTCCAGATTCCGGGCGCGTCGGGCCTGTACCCGATTGAGATGATGCCGGACTTCTTCCGGGAGCTGCACCCGTGGCTGCCGTTCACGTACGGCATCAACGCGATGCGTGGCCCGATAGCGGGACTCTACGGCAACCATTACTGGATCGACATGCTGCATCTGTTCCTGTACCTGCCCGTCGCGCTGTTCATCGGGCTGGTCGTGCGCCGGTACGCGCTGAACCTGAACGCGCTGTTCGACCGGCGGCTGGCCGAAACCGACCTGATGATGACCGAGCACAACGCGATGGTCAACGAGTCGGTGAGCTTCTCTTCGATCCTGAACGAGTTCTCGAACACCGAAGAGCTTCGCAAGGTGATCCGCCGTCGCGCGAAACGGTTCTTCGGGCGCTATCCGCGGCTGATCCGCGCCGGGCTGGCCCTGCTGATCGTGCTGCCGTTCGTGTTCCTCATCCTGCTGTTCGTCATCCCCAACAAGGTGGCGATGCTGACGACGTGGATCCTGTCGATAATCATCATCGATGCCTTCCTGATCGTGGTCGAATACATGCGGGACCGGTACGCGCGGCAGCTGGGCGTCAGCGCCATGAGCGCGGACGCGTTCCGCGATGCCGTGCTGCGTGGGTACACGCACCGGCACCTGACGTTCCGCACGTCCGGGAGGTCGCCGCGCAGGCATGCGGCCGTCTCCAAGGCGGCTCGGGACGACGGTGATGCCGGGGCCGCCGGCGACGGTGACATCGGGGAGCTCGGTGAACTCGACGGCCTTGACTGGCCGGCGCAACCGATTTCAGGCAATGACGATGCCGAAGGCGGCAATAACGGCAATGAGGAGAGCGCCGGGGAGACCACCGGGCATATACCGCCCGCAGGGCATATGCCGTTCGCCGGGCAGGAGGACGAGACGCGATGAAAAACATCTGGAGGATCTTCACGCGCGACGTCTGCCACGCCACGCGCAACGTCATCGCGATCATCGTGGCCATGGGACTGATCATCGTGCCGGCGCTGTACGCCTGGTACAACATCGCCGCCAGCTGGGACCCGTACGGCAACACCAAATCGTTGAAAGTGGCCGTGGCGAACGTCGACAGCGGATACAAATCCGACCTGATCCCGGTGCGTGTCAACATCGGCGAGACCGTCGTCAGCTCGCTGCGCGCCAACCATGACCTCGACTGGCAGTTCGTCGACCGCGACACCGCGATCGACGGCGTGCATTCTGGCGAATACTACGCGGCGCTGATCATCCCCAAGCAGTTCAGCGCCGACATGATGACGCTGTTCTCGCCGGAAATGAAGCACGCCGAACTGGAGTACTACCTCAACGAGAAAATCAACCCGATCGCGCCGCACATCACCGATCAGGGCGCGTCCACGGTCGCCACGACCATCGACCAGACCTTCGCGAAGACCCTCGCGCAGGTCGCCCTCGACCTGGTATCCAGCCTGCTGAAATTCGCGCAAAGCCCGCAAATGAGCGAGTACGTATCCAACGCCACGAAACACATTTCGTCGATTTCGTCGCAGCTGAAGTCCGCCGCGTCACAGGCCGACTCCTACGCAAGCCTGATGGGCGCGACAGGCAAAATCATCAGCTCCACCGACCGTCTGCTCGGCTCGACCGGATCCAGCGCGTCGGACGCGAAGGAAGCGCTGAAACAGGGCACGGCCGGCGTGAAAAGCCTGGACGAGGCCCTAGCCGGCGTCTCGACGAGCATGAGCTCGTCGCTGTCCGACGCCGCGGGAGCCTACGACACGATCAGCAAGCAGGTGGACGCCGCGTTCTCCGACATGGGCTCCCAATCCTCCCAGATTACCGACAAGCTCACCACGCTGCAGCGCAACATCCAATCGCAGGCCGACACATTCGGCACATACGCGGAGGCGCTGCGCTCGCTGGCCGACGCCGCGCACCTGCAGGCGGTCAAGGACGCGCTCAACAACGCGGCTCAGCAGGCGCAGAACACGCAGAACGAGCTGCAGAAGGTCGCCGACAGCATCAGCGACGCCTCCAAGAAAATCACCGACGGCACCGCCAGCGCGGACGACACGCGCAAATCCCTGAAGAAGCAGATAGCCGCCGCGAAGCAGTCGATCACCGACATGGCGAACACGTACGACACCACGATCAAGCCGCAGCTCGACGAACTGGGCAAGTCGATGAGCGATGTCGTCAAGCAGTCGGGGAGCGTCATCGACGGACTGGCCGCCACCGCCACCAGCATGTCCGGCCTGTCCGGCGACATCACCGGCAGCCTGTCCGACGTGCAATCCTCGTTGGGCGACGCGGCGACCACCCTGAACGCCTCGGCCGAGAAACTCGACTCGCTCAACAAGCAGCTGACGGCGGTCGTCGGAGGCAGCGGCATGCCCGATCTCTCGCAGATCACGTCAGCCGACCCCGATTCGATCACCACGCTGCTGTCCGCCCCGGTCTCGGTGAACCGCATCGCGCTGTACCCGGTCGCCAACTATGGTTCCGCCATGACGCCGTTCTATACCGTGCTGTCGATCTGGGTGGGCGCGATCATCCTCGTCGCCATGATGAAGGTGTCGGTGTCCGACCGCGAGAAGGCGAAGGTGCTCGGCCTCGGCGAAACGCTGCCGATGGGCGAGACGATGGGCGTGAAGGAGGCCGTGATCGCCGGACGGGCCGCAGGGCCGGGCGCGATGCTCGACGTGCTGCGCAAGCCACGCCCCGAGTCGCCCGGCAACGCGCGACGGTTCGGCCTGCACCCGTATCAGGAGTATTTCGGGCGATACGCCATTTTCGGCGCGATGGCGCTGCTGCAGGGCACGCTGGTATGCCTGGGCGACATGTTCTTCCTCGGCGTGCAGTGCGAGCATCCGCTGCAGTTCCTGATGGTCGGCTGGCTGTGCGCGCTGGTGTTCTCGCTGCTGATCTACACGCTGACCGTGTCGTTCGGCGACATCGGCAAGGCCATCGCCGTGGTGCTGCTGGTCATGCAGGTGGCCGGCTCGGGCGGTACCTTCCCGATCGAGACGTTGCCGCCGTTCTTCCAGACGATCTGCAAGTGGCTGTTGTTCCCGTACGGGGTCGATGCGATGCATTCGGCGATGGCGGGGTCGTTCGGCAACGAATACTGGGTGTCGATGGGCAAGCTGGCGCTGTTCATCCTGCCGGCGCTGCTACTCGGTCTGGTGCTGCGCAAGCCGGTGATGCGGTTGAATGATTGGATCATCCGCAATCTCGAATCCACCAAGGTCATGTGACGTGAGTCGGCGGGCGAGCGGTGGGCTGGCCGCGCGGGTGCGGCGGCCGGTAGCCGCCGGTTGCCGGCCGTCCGGCCGCCCGGCCGTGACGCCGGACGAAGCCGGTCGTTTCCCCGCCCGTCGCCGGCGTGAAAGGCGGTACAGTGGAGGCTATGCAAGTGAAGCTTATCGACGAGAACCGCTATGCAGACGAGATGCGCGAGACGGTGCTGCCCGCGCTCGCCACATGCCGGTCCGAAGGCTGGATGGCGCCGGCGGACGACGACGGTCTGCCGCCGCTGCAGCGTGCGGGCAAACTGCATTACGTGTGTTACGACGCGGCGAAATTCGACCGGTTGGGCGAGGACGGCGCCGCCGCCACATTCCGCGGTGCCGTGGTGATCTCCCACGGGTTCACGGAGTTCGCCGCGAAATATGCGGAGATGGTGTGGTACTTCCTGCTCGCAGGGTACTCGGTGTGCGTGTTCGAGCACCGCGGACATGGGTATTCCGCGCGTGACGTCGACAATCCGTCCCTGGTGTGGATTGATGATTGGCGGCGGTATGTGGCCGATCTGGCGAAATTCGCGGAGACGGTGGGCAAGGATTACGCGGATGGCCGTCCGCTGAACCTGTACTGCCATTCGATGGGCGGCGGCATCGGGGCGAGTGTGCTGGAGACGCATCCGACGCTGTTCGACAAGGCCGTGCTGTCGTGCCCGATGATCGCGCCGGTGACCGGTATGCCGAACTGGCTGGCGTCGGTGCTTGCCGGCGCGATGTGCCGGCTCGGGCTGGGACGGCACATGGTGTTCGGGCAGAGTGAGTTCACGCCGGAGCTGGATATGGCCGATTACGAGGGCGCGAGCGAGGCCCGCGTGCGCTGGTTCCAACAGCAGCGCATCGACGACCCGCATCAGCGGACGTATGCGGCGACATTCGCGTGGGTGCGGCAGGCGCTGCGACTGTCGCGTGCCGTGCAGCGGCCGGAGGCGTGCGACAATGTCGAGACGCCGGTGCTGCTGTTCCAGGCCGGGCGCGACGTGTGGGTGCTCAACGAGCCGCAGAACCGGTTCGCGCAGGAGATCAACTCCGATGGAGGGAATGTGCGCGTGGTACGCATCGAGAACTCGCTGCATGAGATTTTCAGCATGCCCAATGCCGTTCTTGGGCCGTATCTGGAGCGGATTCTGGGCTTCTTCGGCTCATCTGAGATGCCGACGTTCTGATGGTTTGTGACGGATGCCGACCGGATGAGTCCGCAATGAAAGATGTCGTGAAACATGCCGTGAAACATATCGTGAAACAGTCGAAAACGCCGGCCGCCGAGTCGGCGCCCGAGACTGCATCATTCGAGCGTACGCCGAAAGCCATGCTGCTGGGCGCCGTGCTGGTGCTGCTTGGCGGTGTGCTGTGGGGCATCAACGCCACAGTGTCGAAATTGCTGATGGCCGACTATCACGCCGACCCGCTGTGGATCGCCTGCGTGCGCGAGCTCGCGGCCGGCGCGTTGTTCCTGGCCTGTGCCGGTGTGTGTACGCCGAAACTATTGGCAGGTGCGGTGCGCGACCGACGCTCCTACCCGATGCTGCTGCTCGCCGCGCTGACCTGCGTGCTGTTCGTGCAGGTCTCGTATCTGTCCGCGATCGACTGGACGAACTCCGGCACCGCGACCGTATTGCAGACGTTGAACCTGCTGTTCGTGCTGGCGTATGTGTGCATACGCGGGCGCCGCTGGCCGGGGCTGCGCGAGAGCATCGGCGTGGCGTTGGCGTTTGCCGGTACGGTGCTGATCGCCACCGGAGGAGATCTTTCCACGCTGAAGCTGCCGCTGGTCGGATTGCTATGGGGCCTCGCCGACGCGGCGTGTACGGCGGCGCTGTCGATTCTGCCGGCCAAGCTGATAGCGCGATGGGGCAATCTTGCGGTCAACGGCATCATGTTCGTCATATCCGGTTTGGTGCTGATGCCGTTCGTCCGCCCGTGGGCCAGCGCGCCGCAGCTGGATTGGTTCGGCGTGCTGCTGATGGTGTTCACCGTTGTCGGAGGCACGTTCGGCGCATATTGGCTGTTCCTGGCCGGCGTGATGCGTATCGGCTCGATGCGCGGCACAATGCTGGGTACCAGCGAGCCGATCGCCGCGACGATATCCGCCGTGCTGTGGGCCGGTGCGGTGTTCACGCCCACGGATTTCGTCGGCTTCGTGATGATCATCGTCATGGTGTTCCTCGTGCGCTAGCACGCGTGGCCCGCATGCCGACATACGGTCTCTCTCGCGTGCGACGCGCTTCACCGACTGTTTGCGTTCTTAAGTGCGCGCCGAGACGACAAGTCCGCGCACATAGGAACGCAAACAGGGCGATTTACGTTCCTATGTGCGCATGGTCGTCGTTTTGGCGCGCACTTAAGAACGCAAAACCACGTTTCGCCCGCCAGGCCAGGCGTCGCGGGATGTGCGGATAGTGACAGGTGAGCATCCAAATGCATAGAACGGGGGCTGCCATGCATGAGTCATCGTATAAGGCCGGTTCGGGGCGACGTTATCAGGCCGGGCAGGGGCATCCGGGTCGCGTTCCGCGGATCCTCGCCACTGTTGTCGCCGTAATCGCGCTCATCGTGGGCGGCCTCGCACTGGTTCGGGCCGTCGCACCCCATGCAATCGCGAAGCTGACAGCGGTATCCGTGCGCAGCCTGGCAATCGGCGCGGCGGTGCTGGTCGTCGTCGCCATCATACTGATCGTCATGGCTCGCGTGGCTTCCCGACGCGGCAACCGAGTGAGCGTGCGCGGAACCGCAGGCGGAGCCATCGTCGCCGTCGTATTCGCAATCATGCTGACCGTAGCCGCGCTGCTGATCTCCAACCTGTTCAAGGACGGCATCGTCAAGCCGTCATCGCCCGACAAGTCACCTGCTCAGAGTGCGCAGAACATGCAACAATCAGTTGAGGAGGCTGGCATCTACTGCGAGTCCGGCTGGTCGGAACTCTCATCGCAAGGGTATCCGGGTGTGACGGACGTCGAGATATGCCTCAAGCCGCGCATCGCCTACGTCACGTTCGATAACGAATTCGCTGCCGACATGTACCGCGCGCCTTTGCGATACAAAATCGCCGAGATGTTTGACGAGCAAGCGAACAGCACCGTCTCCAAGGGAGACTGGCGGCTGTTGAGTGGCAAGAAATGGTCGGTATTCAGCTACAGGACCATCATTGACAAGCTCCAGAAGCAGTGGGGTGGAACCGTCGAGAAAATAGAATGACGGCGGATGATCCGGGTGCGATGCAACCGCGGCACATGAGGCGCGGACGCGGTTCTCCGCGAAGGCTATGATGGAAACGTGAATGACGTCTCGAATCAGCCGGCAGCGAAGACCCCAGCCGAATCATCCTCCGAGTCCACCGAATCCTCCCGTTTCACACGCGGAGACAGCACGCTGACCACCGTAGGACGGATCGTCATGGTCTACGCGGTCGTCCAGCTGCTGATGGCGATCAGTGCGCTCGCGTCACTGTCCGGCCTTGATCCCGCGGCTTCCGTGCAAGTGATCGGCGGGTGGCGCATCGGCCTGCGCGTGGCATGGTTCACGCTCGGCCTGGTGTTCGCGGGCAATTGCGTGCTGTATCTGATCGGCGGATGGCTCGGCCGCCGGGCCGGAGCGGACACGTCCAAATCCCGGCCGTTCATGGCACTGATGTGGCTTTCCGTGGTGACCACGCTTATCGGTCTGCTCGCCGCGCGGGCGACCACATCCGGCTGGGAGGCGTGGTTTTCGCTTCTGATCGCCGTGATACTTTCCCTATACGCGACCAAAGTCGTAAAGCGCAGCGCGCGCATCTGAGCGGTGACATCGGCGGCTGGCCTACAGCCGAGCGAAACGCCGCCAATCGACGGTGCTGTGAGTGAACGCAACGCAAAGAAAAATCAGGTATGGTGAGACGCATGAGCGAGCAGAACAATCACGATACAACAAACAACTCCCGGCGCAACCCGGCCGCGGCGGACGGCCCGTCCACGCAGACGGCCTATTTCGCGGGCGGATGCTTTTGGGGGCTGGAACGCTACTTCCAGAACGTCGACGGTGTCACCGACACCACGGTCGGTTACGCGCAGTCGAAGGTCGAATCACCCTCCTATGAACAGGTGTGTGCGGGCGTCACCGACGCCGCGGAGACCGTGAAAGTTGTGTTCGACCCAGCGCAGGTGACGCTGCGCACGCTCACGCTGCTGTTCCTGGAGGTCATTGACCCGTTCTCGGTGGACCGTCAGGGCGAGGACAGTGGGCGGCAGTACCGCACCGGCATGTTCTTCACGGACGCGACGCAGCAATCCGTGTATATCGCCGCGCTGGAGCAGCTGGTCGATCGGCAGCCCGCCCGCCCGGCGGTCTTGGTCGAGCCGCTGCGCAACTTCTACCCGGCCGAGGCGCACCATCAGGATTATCTGATCGCCAATCCGGGAGGCTTCTGCCATATTCCGCTGGCCGCCATCGCGAACGTGAAACGGCGGCAGAAGTATGTGGAAAAGATCTGGGACCTGACGCTCGAACAGTTCGCGGTCACGCAGTGCGCGGCCACCGAGCGGCCGTTCGTCAACGCCTACGACGAGGAGTTCGAGCCGGGCATCTACGTGGATGTGGTCAGCGGCGAGCCGTTGTTCTCATCGCGCGACAAATTCGATTCCGGCTGCGGTTGGCCGGCGTTCTCCAAGCCGATCGCGGACGAGCTGTTGACCGAGCACGCGGATCATCGCATCCCGGGGCGCGACCGCATCGAGGTGCGGACGGCCGACACGCAGATCCACCTCGGGCACGTGTTTGACGATGGGCCAGCCAATCGGGGCGGTTTGCGGTACTGCATGAACTCCGCCGCGCTGCGCTTCGTGCCGCGCTCGCGCATGGAGGCGGAAGGCTACGGCGACTGGTTGCCTGCGGTGGATGGCGAATAGCCGTTCAGAGAGCCGTTGCGCACCTTTTCCTCCGCGCCAGCCATCGCCGCCATTGGCCATGGACTAGCGCAACGGTCGCGATGAGACTGGCCGCCGCAGCCAATCCCAGAGAATACACGAATCCCGGAGTGCTGAAGCCGTGGGCGATCACCAGGGCGTTGGAACCGATGCAGATCGCCGCGAACGAGGCGAGCGTCGCGATACGCAGCCATGGCACCCAGCGCGCCGGGATTCTTGCGACGGCGAGATACAACGATGCGATAACGACGACTTGCAGGCATGATGCAGCGACGAATTGCCACAGCATCGCCGGATCATGCAGAAATGCGGTTTCGGGGAACATTCTGATGATTTCGCGGATGGTGTTCGGCAGGCGCCACCATTTGAGCCATACTAGCCAAGCGTCCACTGCCACTGCGATGCCCCACGCCAATCCTGTGCGCAGGCGCAGCTGTGGCGACGCGCGTCGGATGCTGCTCTTGGCGATGAGCGTAGATTCTCTCATCGTCGGCTCCTTCGAAGGCGAATCAGGTATATCGCACATTGTGAAGGCGCGGTTGCCGCGAATCGCCGCCAAACCTCATACGAACGGGCAGACTTTTCGCGGGAAGGGGCAGCCATCTGCGTTTCAGGGGGTTGATTTCGTGTTCGCCAAACGTCTATCTACGTTTCGAGGGGTTGCCAAAACGCGATGCCCGGGGTATTGAGCGCCAATCGCCATTGGAATCATGCGGTTTTGGGGGTGCTTATACTTGGCCACCAACCCCTCGAAACGCAGATAGATGTTCGGATCAAACCGAATCGCCCCCTCGAAACGCAGATAGCCTTCTGACAGCGCTTATCTGCGCAATCTCTCACCCGACAAGGTGCCGGTACAGCTCAGGATCCAGCGGCCGCGCAAGTCTCAGTGTGGAGAGCGTGACCTTCACCGTACCGTTTCCGGCCGCGTTCGGCTTGGTGGTGAGCGTCGGATTGTCAAACGCGGCGACGTGCCCGACGTAATAGTATTTGCCGTCGGCCTCTTCCGCCTTGCGCATGACGAACAGCGGAACGAAATGCGTACGGCCCCAGTCCGGTCCCACACCGCTCAGCGCCCACTGGAATTCGGGAGATTGCGGGGTGCGCCCGTTCTTGCTGAAGTACTTCATCTCCTGTGCGTTCAGGAACTCGTCTTCGTATTGGCTGGCCGCGTACTTCACGAAGATGGGCATGGTGTTGGTGTCTTTGTCGAGCAGGTACCCGCCTACGTTCTGAGGCGTGTTCTCCTTCTTCCATCCGCACAGTCGCATGACGTCGGCCATGGAGTATTTGCGCTCATACAGGAATGCATGGTCGAAAGCGCGTCGCCGGCTCTGCGCCTCCTGGAACAGGTCTCGGCAATTGGCCAGACCGGTGCGCAGCGTGTCTGCGAGAAAGATGCGGAACGTGCGATTTTCGGCGAGCATGTTGACGAAGCCGGAGCTTAAACGATAGGCCGGTTCGCCCTGATCATCGTCGGCCAGCGTCTCCACCAGTGGCAGGTTCCCGAAACGTTTGCGATTCGGTCCGGTGAAGTATGAGTAGTCAAGCACGCTGATAGCGGAGTCGAACTGCGCATCCGAGAGATCAGCCTGTGGGAAGTCCGCACGGATCGCATCAAGCAGCGCATCTCGACTGATTGGCGCGGATGCGTTCCAGCTGACAGGAGTCTCGTCATCCAGGCGCTCTTCGGCAAGCCGACACAGCCGTTCGAGGATGGCCAACTCATGAGGGCGCAGCCCGGGCAGCAGCAATTCCGTGGCCATCTTGAGGACCGCGTCTTCGGTGTCGGTTACCGGGTCCAGCTGATCCTCAAATGTTGTCTCGTGGTTCTTGCCGCCGCCGAGGCTCTTCTCGCGCGATCGCACGAAATCGAGGTAGTTGCTGCGCTTCGTGGCCAATGTATACGGCAAGGAAGGATCGTAGGCGTAGATATCCATGAGCATCGGAATGCGGCCGAGCTCGTATCGCACCTGCCGGTATTGTTCCGATAGCTTCTTCATTTCGGACCAGTCGGCGGTGTCCAGTGATTTCAGCACGCGTTCCTTGGCGATCGGGTCGAAGCTTATGGAGGACAACCCGATCGATTTGCGCTGCAGGTTCTTGCGCGCGCGGTCGCGGTCACCGGTGTTGCCGTACAGGGCCACGGGGATCAGGTAGTTGTTGTTGTAGTTGCCGATGAAATCGATGACCACGACGCTGTCCTTGTACGGGAACTTGCGCAGTCCGCGGCCAAGCTGCTGGGTGAATATGATGCTGGACTCTGTGCTGCGCAGCATCACGATCTGGTTGACGGCGGGGATATCGACGCCCTCGTTGAACATGTCGACGGTGAACAGGTAGTCGAGTTCGCCGTCGGTGAGCCGCCGGACGTATTCGTCGCGTTTTTCCTGCGATAACGGCTTGCCGTTGACGTCTTTGCTGGTCACCGCTGCCGTGCGATAGGGGCGTTCCGCTTGCTGGTTCCAATGCTCGTTGAACAAGCGGGACAGCTCGTGCGCCTCCTCCTGCCTGCTGCAGAACACCAGCCCGGTGACGGGGATCCCGAATTGCCCGTATTCCTGCAGCTTGTCGATGATATAGCGCACGCGCTGCTCGGTGGCGAGCTGCCCGATCTCGTATTTGAGCTGTTTCGACTCCTTCGCGTCGAGCCCCTGTGAAACATCGAGGCGGTGCATGTCCTGGTCCGGGTCCTCGTCGGAACCGAGATATTCTGCGACGCCGTAATAATGGAACGGGCAGAGCATGTTTTCGTCCAGAGCCTTCTGCAGCCGGATCTCATAGGCGATGTTGTGGCCGAACAACTCGAAGATGTTGATGCCATCGGTGCGTTCCGGTGTGGCGGTCATGCCCAGCATGAAGTCGGCGTCCCTGAAATGGTCGATGACGCGCTGATACCCTTCGGCGCCCGCATGATGAACTTCGTCGACAAGAACGTAGTCGAACTCGTCAGAGGCGAATTGCGCCAGGGCCTCCGGCTGACGCATGGTCTGCACCGTGGCGAACACGTAGCGCCGATCCTGTTGTTTGCTGGTGCCGGTATACAGTCCCAGCTCGGATTGCGGACAACCGAGCACCTTCTGGTAGGATTTCATCGCCGCTTTGAGGATCATTTGCTGCTGGGCGATGTACAGCATGCGCCGGGGCCGGTACTCACGCACGTCGAACGCGGAAAGATAGGTTTTGCCTGTTCCCGTGGCCGACACGATGATCGCACGATGCTCCCCTTTCTCGCGTAGTTTCTTCAGGCTCGCGAGGGCTTCTTTCTGCATGGCGTTCGGCTGGATCTCACGGCCTTCGAGGGACTTCAGAATGTCGCGCCGTGGCGGCGCGTACTTCTTGAAATCCTCCTCATACTGTTTGATCCATTCCTCGGTGAGCGGCTTGGAATCGGCGATCTGTGAGTCGATTTCATCTCGCACCTGCGCGACCAGTTCGCCATTGGCGAGGGATGAGACCTTGAGATTCCATTCGCGTTGAGTGTTCAATGCGGCGCCGGTAAGATTCGAACTGCCGACGAACAGGTCGTAGTACGGGGTGCCGTTGCGCATGCGGCGCGAGAATACGTATCCTTTGGGATGGAACGGCTGCCCTTGAGCGACTGATACTGAAGAGTCGGAGCCTGCCCACACGCGGACGTCCACGCCTGCCGTCCGCTGTAGGTGAAGCAGTTCCCAGAAAGCGCGTGGGTCGTTGAAATGATTCTTCGTCGACGTGATCAGTCTGCTGACCTGCTCGGGCGCATTGGCATGATGACTGCGGAAGTCCTCGAACAAACTGAGTATGGCATCAGGAGAGACGAAGGCGACGGAGATGTCGAAGGAATCGCTGTTCGTGAGCGCATCGCTGATTTCATCATGCATGGTGAGGTCGCCTGGGCGGTTCGAAATCAGCGTTGGCTTATAGCTTTCGGGGGCGTCCTGCCGGGGTTCGATCAGTCCGGAGATGACGCTTTCCAGCACGGAATGCGTGGCATCGGTTTTGAGGTCTGACTGCGGGTTGAGTGATTCTCGCGTATTCATGACCGGCTCGGTTCCTCGGAGGTGTCCGACGTTGTCTGGGTGAGGAAGCGCATGCCTGCGATGATGCCGACGGCCGTACGGTCGACCGGAGCCCAATTCAGCTGTGGCATTGCGGAAGGATCCAGCCAACGGATGTCCGTGTGCTCGGTCAGTCGTGGCATGCCGTTGATTAGGTGACAAATGAATGTGATGAGTCGGACCGTGCCGAAGTCGTAGGCGTACTCGCTGGTGCACACCTCATCGGCGACCTCGATCTCACAGAGCAGCTCTTCTTCGATCTCCCGATGCAATGCCTGACGAGCCGTCTCGTAAGGCTCTATTTTCCCGCCGGGGAATTCCCAATATCCGGCGAGAGATTTTCCCGGTCCGCGTTGCGCGCATAACACCGCTCCATCGCGTACGATCGCCGCACCCACAACGTTGATGATCTTGGCATGAGAGTCCATGGTTACCCAGGATACAACGGCGGCGTTTGATAATGCGATTGTGCGGACGGGTGTCATGAGCGGCATGTGAAGTGATTGCAATTGCTGTCGGAAGTTTCAGCTACTGAAAGATTGACACAAACCGCTCGGCAAATACCACCACCAGCAGGTATGACCGCGGCGCCGCGGTTGGAGGTCGGCTGCCCGCGATCCTTCAGCGAGACGCCAGCACAACCGTCACCATGGCAGCTGCGCCGCGTCGCTGTCGGACGAAGGGGCCGCAAGATTCGCGTCGCTCGTGTAGCTCGTGCCCGGCTCCGGTGCGACGGTCTCATGCGGATCCGGAATCGCTGCGGCTGCGCTGGCTGTGCTCGCTGCGCTCGCGCCCGTGCTCGCGCCCGCGTCACCTTCCAGTCCTCTGGCCACCTCATCGAGAAAATCGTCGACTTCGTCGATGTCGTATCCCCCTCTGAAACGCACATTGCTGAAGGTCTTCTCCTTGATGCGCCTTGCGAGCGAGTGGTCGCCGGTCGTCATGCGGTCGACGATTTCGTCAAGGAAGTCGTCGACCTCTCTGGCGCTATACCCTTCCTTGAACCGCACTGTGGTGAACGTTCTCGATGTGATGGCGTCTGCGCTGATCATGACTGATCCTGTCTGTCGCTGGATATCGCGCGCTTCCACTCTACTCTCGCCTCGCTTGTTGGAATTGCGATTATGGAAGCAGCATTGAAGCCCGTCGCGCCCTCTGCCGTCACGGTGGTGATCACCAGCTGCAATCAGGGAGCGCTCATCCGTGAAGCAGTCGAATCTGCGCTCGCCCAGACGATTCGTCCCGATTGCGTCATCGTCGTCGATGATGGTTCCGACGATCCGGCCTCCATCGCAGTGCTTGATGGGCTCGCCGAACTCGGTGCGCCAGGACGCGACGGTACCGCTCCCGCCGGCCAGTTTGCGCCGGTCCTCGAAAAATCATCCCTATATCAATTCCCGTCCTGCCCACCTACAGGACGGGACGATTCACCTGCTCGGCGCTAGACTGAAGATGTCAATCGTAGTCAAACCAAAGGCGGTCATATCATGATTCTCGTCACCACCACGCCGTCGGTCGACGGTTACGTCATCAATAGCTATCAGGGCATCGTGTTCGGTGAAGTGATTTCCGGCGTCAACATGTTCAAGGATATCGGCGCCGGCCTGCGCAACATGTTCGGCGGACGCAGCCAGGGCTATGAAGAGGAGCTGATGAAGGCGCGCAACGAGGCGATTCTTGAGATGCAGCAGCGGGCCGAGGCAATGGGTGCGCACGCCGTGGTCGGTGTGGACATCGACTACGAGGTGCTTGGCACCGACAACGGCATGTTGATGGTCACCGCGTCCGGCACCGCCGTGCAACTCGCCCGCCGCGGCTGAACTGTGCCGGCGGCGGCTTGTGTGCCGGCACCGGCGTTCGGTGAAACATCGCACGGCGACGGTATCGTAAAGCGTTGCGCCGCGAAGCGCGACGGATGATACCGGTGGAAAGGACCGTGTGATGACTCAACCGCAGGCATATGCAGTGACCGAGGGTGACGGGTTGCCCGTGGTGTTCGTGCATGGCATGGGCGTGGACCACCGTTCGCTGATGCTGCTGGATGAGGCATTCTTGTGCCCGGAGTCGGGCGCTGCCGCGTCGCGGTCGCTGAAGCGCATATATCTGGATTTGCCGGGGTTCGGCCGCACTCCGGCACTGCCGGCACGCGCGTGCGGTCTGCCGGAGATGGCCGACTGGCTGCAGTCCGCCATCGACGATCTGGTCGGCGCGGGGGAGCCGTTCGCGCTGGTCGGCAATTCGATGGGCGGTGCACTCGCCCGTGAGATGGTGGCTCGCGAGTCATCGCGGGTTCGCGGGCTGGCATTGATCGCCCCGGTGGTGGATCCGCGGCGCACTCGTCGTCATGTCGCCGAGCATGTGATCACCGAGCCGAATCCGACGCTGATACACGCGCTGCCTCAGGATCAGACGTTCGATTTCGTAACCATGGGCGTCAACCAGTCATTCGCCGCGTGGCGCCGCTATCAGTCATATATTTTGCCGGGCATCCGTCTGTGCGACCGTGACGCCTGCGCCAGATTGGACGCCCGTTATTGGCTGAATGACAACCCGGAGCGCGTATTCGGCACTTATGCCGAGCCGACCCTGTTCGTCACCGGACGACGGGATCAGATCGTTGGTTTTGAAGATCAACGGGCCCTGTTGTCGCATTATCCCGACGCCACGTTCGTCACGCTGGATGATGCCGGCCACAACGCGCACATCGACCAGCCCGAAGCGGTGATTCGTCTGCTCCGGGAGTGGGCCGGCCGGCTGTGACGGTAGGCGTCCACGCGATGCCGGGCGCGGCACGACGTATGACACGCGCTACACTGGCGCCCATGACCGGTAAAATCGAAGCCTACGACCATCTACCTGAAACGGCTCGTGCGATACGCGAGCAGGTGTTCATCCGCGAGCGTGACTGGCGGCCTGAATTCGACGAGTGGGATGCCGTGGCCGTGCATCTGCTGGCGTTCGACGGGAATCGAACCGTGGCGACATGCCGATTCTATGCGGATCCCGACCATTCCGATCAGCCGGGAAGGTACGTGATCGCGCGTCTCGCCGTGCTGCCCGACGCGCAAGGCCGCGGTATCGGCTCCCAACTGCTGGCCGACGCCGAACGCCGTATTGCGCACAGTGGAGGAACCATCGCCGCGGTACATTCGGAGAACGACCACTACAAGTTCTACGAGCGGCGTGGATATCAACTCACCGACGAACTCTACGACGACGGCCGCCACGGTTGGCTGATCTTTACCATCAAAGAATTTCTGACGATGACATTTGACTTTTGTAACCTTGTCT
>ERZ1031114.40-NODE-40-length-46305-cov-10.109924_pt1 | contig 46305 bp, 32 predicted proteins | sample MGYA00518740_ERZ1031114 | MGnify/ENA primary metagenome ERZ1031114 (study PRJEB33719, sample SAMN04261276) | wastewater metagenome | biome: rural village; feature: human; material: feces | host: Homo sapiens | place: El Salvador | collected 2013-01-14 ... | reverse complement strand
GAAGCCCATGTTGTCGGCAACGGTCATGTGCGGGTACAGAGCGTAGTTCTGGAAGACCATTGCGATGTCGCGGTCCTTCGGCTGCATCGTGGTGACATCATTGCCACCGATGAGGATGCGGCCCTTGTTGACCTCTTCCAGGCCGGCCAGCATGCGCAGAGTCGTGGACTTACCGCAGCCAGACGGGCCGACCAGCACCAGGAACTCGCCGTCCTTAATGTCAAGATTCAAATCATCCACAGAGGGCTTATCGTTGCCCGGGTAGATACGAGTGACGTGGTCGAATACGACTTCTGCCATGATATTCATCCTTTCAGAGGCAGGTACGTGCCTCACGATCCGTTGTAAAGGGATTACTGTGCCTTGATCATCAGTCCCTACACTGGCAACGTCAAACCGCAGCGTTCTTTTTTCCTTCGGTTCATTGAAGACTCTCTTCGTTGAGCCACGTACTACTATACACGTCCGCTGGAACACGTCAACACGCGCGTCTGAAACGCGGACGTAACATCGACGGGCCTTCAACCGGCATCCCGCAGCCGGCATTATCCTTACTCCGGCCTCATCTCAGTCCCCCCCCTCCTCCCATCCATCTCCCGCCTCTCCCCTCCCCAAGTCCTCTCCTCTTTTTGCGTTCCTAAGTGCGCGCCGAAACGACGACCGTGCGCACATAGGTACGCAAACAGGGCCATTTGCGTCCGTATGTTCGCGCACTTGTCGTTCCGGCGCGAACTTAGGAACGCAACGGCGCTTCCGGCTCAATCGGCATGCTCGAATATTGGGTGCGCCCCGGCACGCGGCACACCGGCCTGCATCAGCTTCATGACGAACGGCGCGCGCTGGACCACTTCGATGTAATTCGTCCGTATCACAACGCTCACTCCGGCCTCTTTCAGATCCTGTTCGCGCTGCCTTTCGTCACGGACCACCTGCCGAACATCCCGGTTCGACGTCATCTCTGGATCGATGTATTTCTGCATACCGTCAAACTCCAGCACGATGATGCGGCCATCTTCCGTATGCCAGATGAAATCGACCCGGCCCGCCTCCTTGCCGGTCACGCGGCTGTAAAACGTATGCTGCAATTGCGGAGGAACAAACCCTTCTTCGATGGATACAGCCCGGCAGAACGACTCTCCTCCGTTCTCGCTGCGAGCATCCGCATAATGCAGCAGACGAAATACCGGCCCACAATCCACTCGCAGACCATCACAGACGGCGACGATCTCCTCGCGGGTCACGAGCCCCCGGCGCAACGCGGAATCGAACATCGACAGCACGTGCTCGAACGGATACAAGAGCGCGCAGTCCACCAAGGTTCTTGCCGGACTGGTCACACGTACCTCGCCGATACATACATTGTCACGCAATGCCCGTTCGTGGGCGATCCGGTCAGCCAACTTGCTCACCTGACTCCAGGTATTCGACCCGTCCTGCGCTGCTCCATCACCGCGAGGCCGGTACAAACGGACCACACGGCAGTCCTCCCGTATATCGGATCTACGCACCGAGATGCGCCGCAGCCGGTGGTACGACCGACGTGACTTGGTGAATCCGTCAGTCGCGATGTACACGTATGGCTCGTCATGCAGCGTCCATGAGTGCTCGAACCCGTAGATGACCGCCGCGCTCAGTCCGGCGAATACGCGCTCGGGATGCCGTCTCGCCATTTCGCGAATGACATGTGACGCTTGCTCAATGGGATTCAGACCATCCCAGTATTCACGACGCGCGTACACGCTGCGAAATGGCCGCACGACATCGCCGCAACGAGTTCGCCGCAGCATCGCCTGTCGTTTCCGCCGGGCTGGACGCGGAACAGCATCGCCCGTCCATTTCCGCCCGGTTCATCAGATCGTCTAGATGCTTGTGCTGTCTCATATGTTGATGATGACAATATGGACCGCCGCTGCGCAAGCGAATCCGGGGTATGTGGTCGAAGGCTAGGCGATTGTGGATAACTCGGCGCGTCGCGGCGGCATCAACGGCTGTGACGACACATTTGCGTTCTTAAGTGCGCGCCGAAACGACAAGTGCGCGAACTTAAGAACGCAAACCGGCCCATTTGCGTTTCTAAGTGCGCACAATCGACGTTTCGGCGCGAACTTAGGAACGCAAACGATATCAGGGGGTAGGGAGTATCGGAGGGGACAGCAGGGGAAGGAGGAATATCAGGGGTAGAGAGAACGGGCACAGGACGGTGAGTAGGATAGGAGGGTATGAGCGATGCGTTGAACTTGGAGCCCGGAGCGTTGGTCGGCGGCTACACGCTGATGTCGCGGCTGGGATCCGGAGCCATGGGATCGGTCTGGCGCGTGCATGATGACGGTGGCGAGGAATACGCGATGAAGATATTGCGCGATTCGCTCGCCGATGACCGTTCGACGGCGTCCGCGCGCGATCAGATCACGGCACGTGAGCGGTTGCGCCGAGAGGCGATGGCGTTGAAGAAAGTCAATCATCCCGGCGTGTGCGGCATCGTGGACATGGAGTTGGATGATTCGCTGGCGTTCATCGTCACCGAGCTGATCGAGGGCAAAAACCTGCGCGACGACGTCGCCGCGAATGGGCCCTACGTCGCCGATGACCTGGAACGACTGGCATCCAAGCTGATGGACGCAGTTAGGGCGGTTCATGCAGCGGGCATCGTGCATCGAGACATCAAGCCGACCAATGTGATGGTTTCGGCGACCGGCCCGGTTCTGGTGGATTTCGGCATCGCCATGGGCGAAGGCGAAAGCCATGTGACGCGCACCGGCCTGGTGATGGGAACGCCGGGGTTCATCGCGCCGGAGATTATCGAGGGAACCGAATCCGATGAGATCACGGACTGGTGGTCCGTGTCGTCGGTGCTGGCATTCGCGGCAACCGGGGAGCCCGTTTTCGGCACCAAGCCGATGATGGCGGTGCTGGAACGCGAGGCGTCCGGCAACGCGAACCTCACAGGTCTTCCCGCCACCACCATGACGGCGTTCCGTGCGGCGCTGAACCCGGATCGCAGCAAGCGCTGCACTCCGGAGCAACTGCTGCAGGCGATCACCGTGGACGCGTTCAACCCCGGCGCCTGGCAGCAGTACGACGATGAAGCCGCGCAATCCGGTCAGACGGATGTGATGCGCCCTTTTGACCATACCGGTCTGCGCAACCCGCGTCTGTTATGGCGCCCGCATGAGCCGGCCGGATCAGGTGAAAAGCCGACTGCAGCCGTCACCAAGGCAGGAATGCCAAGGCAAACCGCGATGCCCGGCGTTCGGCCCGCTTTGCAGCGGATCATCGGACAATCGGCGCCCTCACCGTATGCGACGGTTCCGCCGATTCCGAGGCTCCCAAACGCCAGCCAAGCCGCTGACGCTACATCCGCCAGTCTTCGACGGCTACCATCAATCGGGACAGGAGCAGATGCCGGAACCTCGGACGGAACCGTACCGCTCCGGGGAGCACCGCTACCGGGAAATATCGCGTCTTCTCAGGCACCCGGCAACGACCGGACGGCGCCGATGTCCCGCCTCACCCCACCTATGCCGCCGACCATGCCGGTCGGCACCGAAGCGACCGAATCGTTGCGCCCACAGCCGACATCGGTTCTGCCCGCCTCCACCATGCCATTCGATTCCACGGTCAGCGTCGGACGAACCATGCCCATGCAACCGCAGCCGACGACGGCCCTACCCACGGACGATGCGGACATAACCGGAGCAACGGCCGTAATCGAGCCGTCATCATCCGCCGACACCGCGGCAACCCTGGCGATGGATGATCCAGTGTGGTCGGGGCGCCAGCAAATCCCCACCATGACCATGCCGCCGCTGAGCCCCCAGCAGATCTTCGCCGACCCTGATGAAGCCGCAACGCCGACGACCGCAATGCAACCCGGCCAGCCCGCACAGCTCCAGCCAGCCGCGCAATTCCAGCCGTCCATGCAAGCCATGCCGACAGCGCAGGCCATGCCGCCGATGGCCATGAACCCGGCAGACATCAAGCGCCAGACCTATCTGCGTCAAGGCACGCCGCTGCTTGCCGCATGGGCAGCGCCCATAGCCGCAATGGCCGCGAGCATGCCGTTGGCGGCAATGGTCGCAGCCACGTTGCTGTGCTGGCTGCTGCTGACGATAGGCTATTCGACAGACGCCCAGCTGCAACGCGAATACAGACGCGGCGGCACACACAGCGCCGGCGACACCGCGATGCGCATCATCACGCTGCCATGGCACGCCCTCAGGGGGTTGCCTGCGGCAATAGGGCGCGGGCTGCTCGCCGTCGCGACGCTGGCGCTGGGATCCACCCTCGCGACGCTGATCTTCAGTCTGCCGGTCGTAAACACGCGGTTCGCCATAGGCGGCATCACCATTGTGGTACCCATCATCGCCGCCTCCCCCGTGTCCCCGTCAGGTCTGGCTCTGGCCATCTGCGCGGCGATCAGCTGGATCATCGGTATGCTGGCGCCCGCGCCGACCATGCTACGACTTGGCACCGGCACCCTGCTCGGTCTCAACCGGCCCGCGGGCTCCAGCGGCGCAGGCATGCTCCCCGAATCGTCCGACAACGAAACCACTCCCGCGATATCCGCCCAACATTCCGGGCGTGAATTCGCCGTATGGATCGCATGGGCGGTGATTACACTCTCAGCGTGCACGCTGCTCGGTCTCGGACAGGGCATCAACTGGTGGCCGCTGCCCTCCAACGTCGCATAACATCCCCATCCCAGCTGCATGCCGAGCGACGGCAATGCCCGGTTTGTAGCCATTGTCACGTTCCATCATGCGGCAAACGGCGCAACCCGCCGCCGGAAAAGCGAACCCTTCTACTACTATGGGCAACAAACCGGCAGGAAAGGGATAACTGTGGCACAAAAGAATCAGAACGCGAAGCGCAACACCAGGGCAAGCCGTCGCGCCGCCGAAGAGAAGGCGGCGCAGGAGAAGGCGGAGCAAGCGGCCAAGGAGCGCAAGCAGCAAACCATCATCGGCGCGGTGGTCGTCGCCATCATCGTCGTGCTGGTGGCAATCGCCGGCTTCGCCATCTATGGAGCCATTCACAAGAACGACGTGGCGAAGAGCACCACCGAGGAGCAGGCATACCAGCAGCTGCAAAAGGTCGAGACCAAGCCATCGGCGGCCGACGACAAGGGCGGCATCCTCATCTCCAGCGAAGGCTATGGCAAGAAGGTGTCCGGCGCCCCCACCGTCGCCGTGTACATGGATCCGCTGTGCCCCGGCTGCGGCGAGTTCAACCGCCAGACCGATCCCACGCTGATCTCGCTGGTGGACGCGGGCCAGATCAACCTGGAGATCCACCCGATGTCGTTCATGGACGAATACTCGACCGACGAATATTCCAGCCGCGCCACCGGCGCCATCCTGTACATCGCCAGCAATGACGACAACCCCGATCACCTGCTCAAGTTCATCTCGAACATCTACGCCGAGGACTTCCAGCCCGGTGAGGCCAGCGAATACAAGTCGGTCAAGAACAAGGCGCTCAAGCAGCAGGCGATTGACGCCGGCGTACCGCAGTCCGTGGCCGACAAGGCGTTCAACGGCGAATACAGGAAATGGCTGGATGCCATCAACCTGTACACCCCGAAGCGCCCCGAACTGTGGCAGGTGTCCGGTTCGAACAAGGGTGTCATGAGCACGCCGACCATCACCATCAACGGCAATTACTGGGATCGCAACCAGCTGTCACTCGCCGGCATGAACAACAAGACCGGCATCATCGCGTCGCTGGGCCTGAAGGAAGACGAAGTCGGCCAGAAGGGCACGATGCCGTCGATCGGCGAATCGGGCAAGCCGATCTCGCTGACGACCGGCGAATGACGAATGACCCGTCATGCCCCGCAAATGAACGATGACACCCACGTAGACCCGTGTCGCGCTGTGATCTTCGACCCCGGCCGGAGGAACCGCAACACGGGTTTGCGACATTCTGAATTGACCAGCGCGGTGAAACTGGTAAGCTGGTCAATCGTTCGATGACACCTGTCCGCATTGTGCGAATGGGGTCCGCCTCCTTAGCTCAGATGGCCAGAGCGGCCGCCTTGTAAGCGGCAGGTCGTCGGTTCGATCCCGACAGGAGGCTCGCGGCACAGCATACCGCGTGTCATGTGCGATGCACGGTCGACATGTAGTAAGCTGTGTTTACATATAGTCTTACCTTGTGTAAGTGCCAGAAGCCTTCCCCCAACTTATGGCTTCTGGAAGGCAGAGCGTCCCCCAATTAGCTCTGCCCACAGGGGGGCGGGACAATCCCCTTCTCTCCCGCCCCCTTCTTCTTTATCTTGATATATGTGACCACCCCAGTAGCTCCGCGACAGCCCTTCGGGCAGGGCAAAAAAGTACCAAATGTGGGAGTATGGGTGACGGTCGTGCGATGCCCAGCGAAGCATCATCGTGATTGGTTACAATGCTAGCCGTAGCTCATGGAAGGATGACATATGGCCAGGCGGTGGACACCACGACGTTTTGTTCGATTGCGTCGCATTCGGGTGGCGATCTGCGCCATCGCCGTGGCTCTTGCCTCAACGGTCGCATTCGGCGTCGCCGCACGCAAGACCATCGCACTCAGCATCAACGGCGACACCCAGACCGTCACCACGTATGCCATGAGCGTGACGCGCCTGCTTGAAGAGCGGGGCGTCGACGTCAAATCCCATGATCTGGTGCAATCCACCAGCGGCGACATCCTCAGCAATCATGACGTGGTCACGGTCCGCAGCGCATATCAGACGACCATCAGCATCGACGGACAGCGCGTGCCGTTCTGGACCGTGGCGACCAGCGCCTCCCAGCTGCTCGGGTTTTTCCAGCAGAACGAGAACGAGGCCGCGAAAGTCACCGTGGACATCGACAACATCTACAGCCAGCTCACCGGCGGCCTCGTCATCAACGAGTCCGGCCCGGTGACGGTCATCGCCGACGGCAAAACGTCGGTCGCGCCGAATGGCAAGCTTCCCGCCGCGTCGATTCTCGATTCCAAAGGCATCAGCCTCAACAAGGAAGACCGCGTCAGTGTCGAGAAGGACGGAGACAAGACCGTGCTGCGCGTTCAGCGCGTCACCCACGGGCAGGAGACGACGACCGTCGCCATTCCCCATGGTTCGCAGACGATTGTTGATAAGTCGTTGAAGCCAGGAACATCCGTGGTCCGCCAACAGGGGGAAGACGGCGAGAAGAAGCAGGTCTATAACGTCACGTATGTCGATGGCATCGCAGAGACGCGAACGCTGATTTCGGAGACGACCACCAAAATCTCCCTCGGCACCATCGTCGCCGTAGGCCCGGAGAAGGCCGCCGAACCTTCCGACACCAGCAAGGGGCAAGCCGATAAAGGCAGTGACAACGCCGGCAAGTCAGGCAACAAGTCGAATACCGGCAAGTCGGATGGCAACTCCTCGAATGGCAGCACGTCCGGCGCAAACAAGTCGGATGATACGTCGAACAATGACAAAAACAACGACAAGAACAACGGGAATTCGGGCAACAACGGCAATTCCGGGAACTCAGGGAACTCAGGCAATAGCGGCAACTCGGGAAACTCCGGCAACTCGGGAAACTCGGGAAACTCCGGAAACAACGGCGGCAACGGCGGCAACGGCGGCAACGGCAACTCCGGCAACTCCGGCAACTCCGGCAGCAGCTCGCAGGGACGCCTATGGCACCCGACCGCCGCGCAGGCCAAAGCCTACGCATCCGGCGCGGCCGCACAGCGCGGCTGGACCAGCTACGACTGGACATGCCTCGACAAGCTGTGGACCCGCGAATCCAGATGGCTGTGGTACGCCGAGAACGCGAAGACCGGCGCCTACGGAATCCCGCAGTCGCTGCCTGCGAGCAAAATGGCCGAGTTCGGCGCAAATTACCGTGACGACGGCGCTGTGCAGATCGACTGGGGGCTGGCGTATATCGCCCAACGGTATGGCAGCCCATCCAAGGCATGGGAACGCTCCGAACAAATCGGCTGGTACTGATAGCGAGCGTTATGACTGACATGAATCCATCCCCTGCACCTTCCGGAGCATCCGCAGCCGCCGAGAAACCCGCAGCCGCCGGGCGACTGCTCGGCGCGGCCGACATCCGTCACATAGCAGCCGAAGCCGGCATCAGCCCGACCAAGAAATTCGGCCAAAACTTCGTCATCGATCCCGGAACAGTGCGCCGCATCGTGCGCGAGGCCGCGGTCACCGCCGATACGCGGGTGCTGGAAGTCGGCCCTGGATTGGGGTCGCTGACACTGGCCATCCTGGAAACCGGCGCCACGATGACCGCGGTCGAGATCGACCCGCCGGTCGCGCAACGGCTGCCGCATACCATCGACACATACATGCCGGATGCGAGGAACCGCCTCACGGTCATCAACAAGGACGCGCTGGCCCTCACGTCGGCGGACCTCCCCGAGTTCAGCGGCGACGAACCGTTCACCCTGGTGGCGAACCTTCCGTACAATGTGGCCACGCCGATCATCCTGACGCTGCTGGAACGCTTCGACATGCTGACGTCCTTCGTGGTGATGGTGCAGAAAGAAGTCGCGGACCGTCTGACCGCCACTCCCGGCTCGAAGATTTACGGCGCGCCCAGCGTGAAGCTGGCGTGGTACGGCTCGGCGGAACGCGTGGGCAACATCGGGCGTCACGTATTCTGGCCAGCGCCGAACGTGGATTCGGCCCTGGCCGGGTTCACCCGTGTCCAGTCGCATGCGGGCCCGCGCGACCCCCAGTTGCGCCAGCTGACGTTCCAGTTGGTCGACGCGGCCTTCAGCCAGCGTCGCAAAACGCTGCATGCCGCACTCAAGCGCATGGTGCCCGATGAAGTGTTCCACACGGCGGGCATCGACCCGACACGCCGCGGCGAGACGCTGACCATCGACGAATTCGCCGCTCTGGCGACGGCGCTGAGGCAATCGCAGCATGAACAGGGGCAGGCATCATCATGAGCGCCACAGCAATGGACAATGTACGGTCAGCAACACCGGGTCAGGTACGGCGTTCGCCAAGCGTCCCCGCGCATTGGCCCATCCGCCGTCATGTAGCAGCCGCGGAAACGACACCGGCCGGGCCGCTGCACTCGGTGGAGGTCACGGTTCCCGCGAAAACCAATCTGACGTTGCACGTAGGGCCCGCCCATGAGGAATGGGGCGGACGGCACGCGCTGGACACGATATATTGCGCCATCGGCGTCAACGACGTGGTGACGGCGACTGCCAAGACCCCCGGCAGCGGGTTTTCGCTCGAACTGAGCGGCGAGCATCTGGGTGATCTGGCATCGAGCGGCAGCGACATGCGCCGCAACCATGCGGTGCTTGCGTTGTTCGCGATCGCCAGGGCCGCGGGGCGGGAGCCGGACGTGGCGCTGCATGTGGACAAACACATTCCCGTCGGCGCCGGATTGGGCGGCGGATCCGCCGACGCGGCGGCGACATTGCTCGCCGTGAACACCCTGTGGGGACTGCACTGGCCGATTGAACGGCTGCGTGACATCGCCGCCACGCTCGGCGCCGATATGCCCTTCTGCCTGGAGGGCGGATATGCGCATGGCACCGGTTTCGGCGAGCGGATCATCCCGCTGGAGGATGATTCATCGTGCGTTCAGACGCTGCGAGACCGTGGATTCGCCGGCCAATTGCTGGTGGGAGCGTACCGCGCGCAACTGAGCACGCCGAATGTCTATTCGACCTTCGACAAGTTGGGCGCGGGAGACGGCGACGACAACCATCTGCAGCGCGCCGCGGTCACCTTGCACCCCCGCAGCGGCGAAGCCATCGAAGCCGCCCTGGCCGCCGGGGCATCCCGGTCATTCGTTTCCGGCTCCGGCCCATCGGTCATCGCGTTCGTACCGGACGATGCCGTCGCCCGCCGCGTTCGCACCGCATGGGAGCAATCCGCCACGGTGGATCGCATCATCGCTGCGCAGGCGCCGGCGAGACCGGTCATGACCGTCCTGCCATCCCTGTCTTATCGCGTCAGACAGTGACGCTAATCTGTGTACCAGTCTCGTAAGAAAAGGACGGACCCATGACTCAGCCTTATGACGAACGCGCGGAACGCAAGCGTTACATTCGCCGCCGCCAGCAGATCGTATTCTCCTGTGTCGGCGCGGTGCTTGCCGTCGCCCTGGTCGTGTCGGCGCTGTTCTATTTCCATGTCGGGGGTCTGGGCATAACGGCCACGTCCGCAGTCAAGCCGAATTACGGCGTGCGCGTGCCCTGCTCGACCAAGGACGCCAACGGCAAGAACCAGACATATTCCAACTATGCGAACGTCAAGGTGCGCGTGCTGAACGGCACCAAATTCGTCGGCTTCGCGAAGGCCGTCAGCACCGCGCTGTCGAACCGCCAGTTCAAGGTCACCGGCTGGGACAATTACAAGGGCAAGAAGGTCGAGCGCACCACAATCTATTTCGGCAAGAACGCCATCAACGAGGCGTACACGCTGAACACGAACTTCACGGACGCGGTGATGGTGATGGATGACCGCGACGACAAGCTGATTGACGTGGTGCTCGGCGCCTCGTTCAACGATCTGGCCAACAAGGACAGCCTGCCGAGCGGCGACACCGCCATCGAAAACTTCGAGGGATGCGTGCCCGTCCAGTCAATGGGCACCTTGCCCAAGGCCCTCGATCATGAAAAGGTGGAATGACGGCCAGCATCGTCATGACGGCCTGAAACCCCCGATATTCGGCGGCTGCCTGCCTTACGCGGACAGCCGCCGAACCGTTTCTTGGGCACGTTTACAGCGACGCGTGCCACCGCTTGAGCTCGGCCACCGCGGTGTCATGGTCGACCGGACCGTTATCGAGCCGGTATTCCAGCATGTGCTTGTATGCGCGGCCGACCTCCGGGCCGGGAGCGATGCCGAGGATGGTCATGATCTCATTGCCGTCGATATCCGGCCGGATGGCATCGAAGTCCTCTTTCTCCTTGAGATCGCGCACGCGCTGCTCCATCTCGTCCATGGCGGACGAGAACACCATCGCCTTACGACGGTTCTGAGTGGTCGCGTCGGCGCGGGTCAGCCGGTTCAGCCGCTCATACAGCGGACCAGCGTCCTTGACGTAGCGTCGCACGGCGGAATCGGTCCACGGTTCTTCGACATACCCGTGGAACCGCAGATGCAGGTTCACTAACTCGCTGACATCCTCGACGAGATGATGGTCGAACCGCAGCGCCTTGAGCCGTTTGCGCGTCATTTTCGCGCCGACCGCATCATGATGATGGAAGCTGACCTTGCCGCCGGGCTCGAACCGGCGTGTTTTCGGCTTGCCGATGTCATGGGTCAGCGCGGCCAGGCGAAGCGTCAGGTCGGGAGCGGGCACGGGGCCTTCCGGCCCGGTCTCCAGCGCTATGGCGCGATCGAGCACAATCATCGTGTGCTCGAACACGTCCTTGTGGCGGTGGTGCTCATCGATTTCCAGCTGCAGGGCGGGAATTTCCGGGAATACGATATCGGCGAGACCTGATTCGACCAGCGCTTCGACACCCGCCCTCGGACGATCGGACAGCAGCAGCTTCGTGAGCTCGTCACGCACCCGTTCAGCGGATACGATGTCGATGCGATCGGTCATGTCGCTGATGGCGGCAGCCGTGTCGGGGGCGATGCTGAACCCGAGCTGTGCGACGAAACGCACGGCACGCATCATGCGCAGCGGGTCGTCGTCGAAGGACTGATACGGATCCACCGGCGTGCGTAATACGCCTTTAGCCAAATCGCTGGCGCCGCCGAACGGGTCCACGAACTCCAGCTGCGGCACGCGCAGTGCCATGGCGTTCACGGTGAAATCACGGCGGGACAGATCGCCTTCGAGCGAATCGCCGTAGCTGACTTCGGGCTTGCGGGATTCGGGATCGTACGTGTCGGACCGGTACGTAGTGATCTCCACCTTGACTTCGGTGCCGTCCTCGCGCCGGCGCATCGCACCCAAAGTGCCGAATTTGCGGCCCATATCCCAGAAACCGTCACGTCCCCAATGACGCAGGATCGGCTCGAACTCGTCGGGATGGGCCGAAGTGCAGAAATCGAGGTCGTGGGAACGCCGGTGCAGCAACAGGTCACGCACGGGGCCGCCCACCAACGCCAGCTCGTACCCGCGAGCCGCGAACAGGTGTCCAAGTTCAATGGCTTCCGGCCAAACTTCGAAATTCACACGAGGCCTTTCCATAAAGTATTACCGCTTTTATGCGTATTCAAGCATACCGTTACCCCACCTGCACACGGTATTGAGTAAGGTGGAAGTCATGATTACGCCCGCAGACCTCGCGCGCATGCTTGCGCATGCTGCGGGCGACCATACCCAAAATCCGCTCGAACCCGATACGTTGCTCTATACGTCCGAGGCTCCGCGCACGCCGAAAACCGTTGTCAGGCCACCGGAACCACGCTTCCCCACACCTGCGATGATGCCGCAGCGACGGGCGGGCGACGGGCCGACCACATTCGCGTCGCTGGACGCTCAGGAGCTCCCGGTGGTGCGCGAATACTCGGCCGGCGGCCTGGTGTTCGACGAGCGCGGCCGGGTGGCCATCATCGCGCGACACTCCCGCAACGGCCATCTCGAATGGTGCCTTCCCAAGGGCCATATCGAAAAGGGCGAGACGCCGCAGCAGACCGCCGTGCGCGAGGTGCACGAGGAGACCGGCATTCTGGGTGAGGTGGTCGAGTCCATTGCCACCATCGACTATTGGTTCACCGGTACCAGCCAGCGCGTGCATAAGCTCGTGCATCATTTCGCGCTGCGCCAGATCGGTGGCGACCTGACGGTGGAGGGCGATCCGGATCATGAAGCCGAAGACGCCATCTGGGTGGATTTCGATGATTTGGATGACGTTCTCAGCTATCCTAATGAACGCAAGATCGCTTGGCTCTACGCAAGGAAAATGAAGCAGGGATGATCGCGAACAGCCCCGAGCACGGTCAGGCCGTGCCATCGTTATCTCACCGAACGACACGCCTATGGCGCTTCTTTACCATCATGTTGCTGACATGCGCGATGCTGTTCGCAGGCCGCATGGTACCGGCCGGCCCGGCACATATGGCGATGGCGGATGACGAGACGGACACGGCCACGCAGACGACCGCCTTGTCGATCACCGAATCGACGCCCGTGGTCACCGACACATCCGGCTACCACATCACCATCAGCATCTCCAATCCCACGTATGCCGCGACGTCACCGGGTCTGGTGACCGTGGCCTACAACCCGTCATATACGTTCGTATCGCGCACTGACATCCAGCATTGGGCGACCGGGGACGTATCGATTCCGGTGCGCACCGTTCTCGGCACGGCCACGGTGCCGTCCATCGCGGCGAACAAGAAGGTTTCCGTGAAGATCGACGCGGCGGCCGACAGCGATGCGTTGAAGGCGTTGCAGATGTGGGGGCCGAAACCGCTGCTGGTCACCTATCAGGCGACCCAGGCGACCGACTCTCAATCCACGGGCTCCTCTGACGGGTCATCCGGGTCGGACCGTACCGTCGATCCGAACACCAAGCCGATTCGCCTGCACAGCTTCCTGACCAGATCATCCCAGGGATTGCGCAACGCACAGACCCCGCCGATGGTCATCACCATGGTCATGCCGTTGATGAACAACGGCCAGCAGGCCGACAAGAACGCCATCGACCAGCTGGTGGTGCATGACAACGGCGATGAATCCGACACAAAATCTACACAATCAGGTGGCGGCGGCACGGATGGCAGCACAGACGACGGCTCCGGCAACAATACCGACGACTCCGAAGACACCGCGGCGACGCAATCATCAGTGCTCACCCCGCACGACAATGATGCACTCGCCGCCAAACTCTCCCTCATCGGCAAGCACAGCGATTTGCAGACCATAGCCGATCCGACGGCATTGGCTTCCGACACCGGGCAACGCATCGATGCCGTCATGCAGCCGGCCGGATTCGACATCACCGCCTATGCCGCGATCAACAACGTCCGGTCGTACGAACAGGCCGGCGTCGGCACCGGCGCATGGAACGCACGATCCGCACTGGCCGCGGCACCGGCATCATCCAATTCCCTGCCCATCGCCTGGCAAGGCAAGGGCGATTGGACACGGCAGGCGCTCTCCACGGCCAGGAAGCAGGGATACCAGTACGTCATCGCCGGTCACGACTTCGACTCCAGCACCACGGCCACCGTGCACACAGGCACATACACAATCCCCACCTCGGCCGGCGACATCACGGTGCTGAGCGAGCAGAAGGAACTCGGCGACCTCGCCAAAGGCAAGCCCACCAGCAGTGATGCGGACGGCGAGACCAGTAACGCGGGACGCATCGCGCGGTTCGTCGCGCAGAGCGCCTTCTATCAGATGGAGCAGCCGTATGCGGCGATGAACCGCAACCTGCTGGTCTGCTTCGGCACTAATATGTCGGCGGCGTTCATCGACACGCTGATGACCGCGGTCGAACAGTCCTCATGGCTGCAACTCACCGACCTGAATGATCTCATTGACGCAGACGCCTATCGGACCGGCGACAAGGCGCTGCAAATCGTCCCCCAAGACAGTCATTTAAGCGAGCGGAACACCCGATCGGTCACGTCCGCGCTGGAATCGCTGGCCGAAAGCCGCAACGACATCAACCGCTTCGCCACGTCGGTCCTCACCGACCATAAGGCATCCGCGTCCTGGATCCGCAAGATCAAGGCCGCACAGAGCACGCTGGCACTGCATGCGCTCTCGTCCGCGCCGCGCAACATCGACAGTCTGGTCGACGGCGCCAAACGGCTCGGCGGAGGCATGTTCGGCGGCGTATCCATCACGCCGACCGACTCCATCACCGTCGTCAGCGAAACGGCCAAAATGCCCGTCACCGTCAGGAACAACCATCCGTATCCGGTACGGGTGAAGGTCTCATCCCTCACCGACTCCATGGAAATCGTCACATCGCGGTTCACTGAGGTCACCATACCGGCGAACAGCGAGGCGCAGGTCACGTTCGCCATCCGCGTCGCCACTTCCGGCCACGCCACAGCCCACATCACATTGCTGGACCGCAACGGCGACACGTTCGGTTCCGCACAGAACACCGACATCACCAGCGTGCTGCGCATCAGCGACATGACCGGATTCATCATCATCGGCTTCTCGCTGCTGCTCGGCCTGGTCGGCCTCTGGCGCCAATTCCATCGAAAGAAGGACCCCGACGAATGAGCACCACGGTAGGACGCAATTCGCTGATCATGGCGTGCGGCACGGCCGCGTCACGTGTGACCGGCCAGATCCGCACCATCTTCCTCGTCGGCGCGCTCGGTACCACCGGTATCGCAGCCAACGCGTATCAGGCCGGCGCGCAGATACCGCAGGTGATCTTCAACCTGCTGTCCACCGGCGTGTTCAACGCGGTGCTCGTGCCGCAGATCGTGCGCACGCTCAAGCAGAAGGACGCGGATGAGCGACTCAGCAAGCTCATCACCTTGTCCATCGCGCTGCTGCTGGCCATCACACTGCTGATGGCGTCCGGCACGCCGCTGCTGACGATGCTGTATCTCGACTCCAGCTGGACGCCCGCGCAAAGGGCGCTGGCGAACGCCTTCACGCTGTGGTGTATGCCCCAGATCCTGTTTTACGGCCTGTATACCGTATTGGGGCAGATCCTCGCCGCAAAGGGGCGTTTCGCGACGTATGCGTGGAGCTCCGTAGGCGCCAACGTCATCAGCTGCATCGGTTTCGGCGCGTTCATCATGCTGTTCGGCAACGCGGGACGGCAGCCGATGTCGTTCTGGACATCCGGCAAGATAGCCCTGACCGCGGGCGCCTGGACGGCCGGCGTGGCGTTCCAGGCCCTGGTGCTGTTCATTCCTTTGCTGCGTTGCGGCATCCACTACCGGCCTCGCTGGGGACTGCATGGGCTGGGGTTGCGTTCCATGGGCCAGGTGGCGGTGTGGAGCATCGCCATGGTGCTGCTCAACCAGCTGATGGGCATCGTCAATTCGCGTGTTAATACCGGCGCCCCGACCGCCGGCGGCGATTTGTACGGCATCGCGGGCAACGCGAGCTATCAGTACGCGTACACGATATACGTTCTTCCCTATTCGATCATCGCCGTGTCCATCACGACCGCGGTGTTCCCGCGCATGTCCCGCGCGATCAGCGAGCATCGTATCGGAGATGCCCGCGCCGACCTCAGCTCATCCCTGCGATCCACCGGTCTTGCGATGTTCTTCTTCACCGCGGTCATGATTGCCATGCCGGTGCCGCTGGTGAAGGCGCTGATTCCGTCCACGAATGTGCATGGGGCGATTCTGATATCCGGGCCTCTGATCGGCCTGCTGGTGGGATTGGTGCCCACCAGTGCGTTCCTGCTGGTGCAGCGCGCCTTCTACGCGTATGAGGACGGCCGCAGCCCGTTCCTGTTCGCGGCGGCCGACAACGCCGTGCAGTTGCTGCTTCTGCTGACCTCGCTGCGTTTCGCACCGCCGAAATATTGGACGCTCATGGTGGCTCTGTCGCTGAGCCTGTCATATATCATCACGTTCCCATGGGTGTTCTGGCTGTTACGCAGACGATTCGGTGGGCGGATCGACGGCAAGCGCATCATCATCATGCATGTCAAGGCCCTGATTGCCGGTGCGGCGGCATGCGCGTGCGGACTATTCCTCAACCCGCTGGCCACGCGTTTGGTCGGCGCGAAGGTTTCCAGCGTCAACGGACATATGAGCTGGTGGCAATCCATCGTCATATGCGCGATTCTGACGATTGTGGTGACGGCCGTGTATGCCGGGCTGCTATGGCTGATGCGCGTGGAGGAGTTCTCCAGCCTGATCGTCACCATGAAGGCACGGCTGTTGCGTAGGACTTCCACTGCGACATCGGTATCGACACCGGCTGAGTCGGAAACCGAGGAAGCTCAGGCACAAAACGCGGAGGTCGAAGAGGGTACCACGACAATTGCGGAGAATGATAATCATTACGATGATTATTCGCTGGGTGACGATGGAACCTCGGAGAATGACGGTTCCGCGGAACAGGCCGCTGAAACTGTGACCGATCTCGAACGGCCGGTTCAGGACCAACCCAGGGGGATTCCGTCCGACAACCTTCCGCCCAGCTTCGCGCCGACGGTCAACCGTAAGGGCCAACGCCCGTCCATCAAGTCCGTCGTACTGCCGAACGTCGCGGCAAACGCAGCCGGTGCAGCGGCAGGTATCGCGGCCGGCAACAACGCCCAGCCGCGAATTCCCACCATACTGCCAACGCCGCATCATTCCACTCGTCAAGCCGCGTCCGTCGCGGCTGCACAGCCGACCATCCCCACGGCTAGAATGTCAGCATCACCACTATCTCAGCGCATGACAGCAGAGCACGGAGAAACAACTACTATGAAGCCTCAATTGGGAGATACCGTCATCGGTCGCTACACTCTCGTTTCTTCGCTGCGCGAAAGTGACGGATTGAGCGCATGGATAGCCAATGACCGCATGCTGGCGCAGTCCTGCCAGCTGTTCATCATCACCGACACATCCGTTCTGCCGCAGATCAACGAGGCGGCTTCCACGCTCGCGCTGGCCAACAGCCGGTACTGCACGCCGGTGCTGCAGCTGCAGCACGTCGGCGATGCCGCGGTGGTGATCACCGAGCCGGACTCCGGTCTGGCGCTGGCGGAATACATGCAGCGTTCGTCTTCCTCGTTCCTCAGCTACGACGCGATTCGATCGATCGTGGGACAATGCACCCAGGCGGTTCAGGAGCTGTTGGACACGGGGCTGACCCATACCGCGCTGAGCACCGATACCATTCGCGTGAGCGTCAATGGCGTGCAGTTCGCCGACACTCCCGTCGCCGCCGCATTGGCCGATATCTGCAGCGGCATCGACGGCGATGTGATGTCGTATGAGCAGATGGCGACGCGACAGCTGGCCGCACTGCTGTACGCGCTGCTGACCAAGACGCCTTCAGGCACGAACACGACGTTCGACCTGAATATGCTGCCCGCCGACGTTCCCACGGAATTCCGCGTGATCTGCAAGCGTGGACTGGCTCTGCACACCGAAGATGGGGAAATCATCGTGCCGATGGCAACGCTGGCCGAGCTGAGCGCGCTGCTGGGCGCGTGGGAGCCATTCAGCAACCTGTCGGATCGTGACATCATATTGCCGTCGGTCAGTGGCAGCGCCTCGATCAGCATGGTGGCGTTGCGTGACACGAGCGATGACAAGATCGTGGAACTGCCGGATGGGCTGGTTACCTCGACGAAGCTGCCGGAATTGTCGATTTCCGAGGCGGGACTGGCAGCCGGCGCCGAGGCCAGGTTCGTCAACGAGCAGCGTCTCGCACAGCAGGCGTTCCTGGCTCAGCTGCCCGGAGATCCGCCCTCGGCTGATCAGCCGGTCATCCCCGAAGCGGAATTGTTCGAACCGGATACCGCCGAGCCGTCGAAGACCCTGGCCTCCCTGCAATCGAAGGTCGGTCAGCTTATGGGCTCCTTGCGCAAGGACGGGGAGCCGGAGTCGCCGGTGACGACATCCACTGCGGAAGAGACCGCGATTGAGCAGCCGATGCCGGTGTATGCACCGCTGCCGGCATCGTTCCCGCCCGCCGCCAAGCCGCGTAGGTCCGCTACTGGCGCGACGCAGGCACGCACCGGCAACGGCGTGAACGTACCGGCAAACGCTGCTGGTGCGTCTGGTGTTGCGGGCGGTACCGGCAAACCCCGGACGACCGGTGCAACCGGCGAGATACAGAGCATCGTGGCCAATATGCCGAATGTTCCGCTGCCGAAAGAGGACGACAATGAGCGCACCCGCGCCGGCAGCATCCCGCCGCTGCCGCAGTCCGGTGAGGCGCAGGTGTCTGAAGGCGAGCAAACCGTGGCTGGAAGCCATCCCACGACCCGTGCGGCTCAGCCCATTGCCACGAACGCCATGCCGCAGCCGCGCGCGCATATGTCGGAATCATTGGCCGCTCTTGCCGCCAGATCCGCCAAGGCCGCGGCGTCGGGCGACGCCGTAATGCCCCCGTCATTCGCAGTGTCGGCATCGGCGCCCGGAGCCAATGGAGCAGCCATCCCCGGATCATCGAAGTCGCGTACGCGGATGACGGCACCAATCAGCCGCGATGCCCTGCGGAACATGTCTGGCGGCCGTCCTGCGGCGGCTCCGGGTGCGAATGTGCCGGGTGTGCAGACACCGGCGCAGCGTGCCCAATCCGACGCCTTTGACCCCACGGTCACCGTTCCGCTGCTAGGCACTGATGGTACTTCGGTAGATCAGCTGCCGCCTATGGCCCAGATCATGCCGCCGAGCTTCGCGCCCCAGCAGGTGCACGATGTCAACGCGTCGAATGTCGGACGCAATATCGAGGAGGACCTGCCTGACCAGCCACTCTGGGGGCAGCTCAAGATCAAGGTCATCGCCATCGTCGTCGCACTGGTTCTGCTGGTGGTGGGATTGGTCGCCGCATGGTTCATCCTGAACGGAGACAACCACGGTGGCGGATCCGACAATCAGGATTGGCCGAACAAGACCGACATCGATAACGTCCCGTTCGGCAACTCGACCACACAGAACTCCACGTCAAAGAACTCTGCGGCACAATCCGACATCGTGTACATCCGCGTTCTGTAGGCGACGCAGAAGTTCTCATGGGCACCCCTTCTACTCACGGGTAGGAGGGGTGTTTCATCGTACGCGGTGACTCACGCTGTGGACTTATGCTGTGGGCCCGTATCGTGCTCGTATTAGCTCCTCCGGTTTCCATGAACGCGGCATGCCTGTTTCGCAATCTGAAAGCGACCAATCGGCATTCGAGGCGAATCCATGTCGTTGTTCACCCACCGCTGGACGAGGTCAGGTCAACTCGCTATCGTAAGGGACATGACTGAACTTTCAACCATCATCATCGGTTCCGGCCCTGCCGGATATACGGCCGCAATCTACCTCGCACGCGCCGGGTATCGCCCGACCATTCTTGCGGGTGAGCTCACGCCGGGCGGTCAGCTGGTCAACACCACCACCGTGGAGAATTACCCCGGTTTCCCTGACGGCATTCTCGGACCGGAACTGATGGATCGCATGCGCGATCAGGCGGAGTCTTTCGGCGCATCCATCGAATATCTCGATGTGACGAGCGTCGATTTCAGCTCCTCCCCCAAGACCGTCACGTGCAGCGATGGAAGCCAATATCACGCCGATGCCGTCATCATCACCACCGGTTCACAGTACCGCAAGCTCGGCATTCCCGGCGAGGCCGAGTATTCCGGTCACGGCGTATCGTATTGCGCCACCTGCGATGGTTTCTTCTTCAAGGACAAGCCCATCGTCGTGGTGGGCGGAGGAGACAGCGCGCTCGAAGAGACACTGTTCCTGACTCGTTTCGGCTCTTCGGTGACCGTGTTGCACCGCCGCGACCAGTTCCGCGCCTCCAAGATCATGGTCGAGCGCGTGCTGAACAATCCCAAGATCACCGTGAAAATGAATACGGTGGCGACAGCCATTCGCGGGCAGAAAAACGCCGCCGGCGAGCAGACAGGCGCTGATGCGGTAACCGCTGCGGCACCCGCAGCGCAGAACACCGGAAATCTTCTCTCGTTGAAGACGACTCCGATGCTGAATGTCTCCGGATCGGCATTGAATGCTCCCTCTTCGACCGGCATTTCCCTGTCGGCAAAGGCTGAAACCGCAGATGATTCCGCCGGCTTTGTGGACATTCGCGACACCGTGACAGGCGAGACGGGCACGTTGCCCGCCGAGGGCATCTTCGTGGCGATCGGCCATGAACCGGCCACGCGTTTTGCGAAGGGTTCCGTGGATATGGATGACGACGGGTACATTCTGGTCTCCGGTGCCGGAACGCATACTTCCGTGCCTGGAGTGTTCGCCGCCGGTGACTGCGTTGACCGGGTGTACCGTCAGGCCATCAGTGCCGCAGGCATGGGATGCCGCGCCGCGCTGGACGCACAATCCTACCTGGCCTCACTGCACTGATCCAACAGCACAGCTCGACCTGTCGGCGAAATCAAACCTCATCACAGACGATGATATTGCTTCACCGGCGGGTTGAGCTACACAAATATTGCTTGCATTGTCAGTAATCACAAACGAAACGACAGACTGACCGAAATAGCGCTGCGGACGCTTACCAGCGCCGGAGAATCGCATCAGAACGACAATCTGCTCAAATCTAGCGCATTGTACTGGACCGATTTCAACTCATATTGCTCAACAGAGTTTTCGGTAATGAATTTTCAGGTGCATGCAATAGGACAGTTATACGTGCGGTTCATTGCATTAGTCCTCTGACTGCAAATGCCACGACAGTTGCTTTATACGCGTTCTGCCGGAGAGGCAATGAATACCTCTCGGCAGACCAGATCATACAGCTCATGAACGGCATGACCGTTGTTTCCCGTTGTGTGATGATGGCGGCTCACACCGTTGTGTGGCTCGCAACCTCACACCCATTTTGCCGCCGCGCCCTCGACTGCCGTGGGAATCAGCATGCTGAGGATGCGTTCCATATCCTCAGGGGAGGAAAACACGATTTCGATTCGACCGTGCTTTTGCGTACCCTTGATGGACACTTTGGTGTCAAAATGATTTTCAAGGTTGTTGACAATCGGAGAACCGGCCCAAGGATTGTTCTTCGTCGGCCTTACCTTCTTGGGCACGTTGCTTTCTGCGTTCTTCAGCGCCACGATTTCCTCGGTGCTGCGAACCGAAAGCCCCTCCCCTATGATTCGAGTGGCCAGCTTGTCGATTTCACTTTCGTCATTCAAACCAAGAAGAGCTCGCGCATGCCCTGCGGACAGTACGCCTGCGGCAACTTTCTTCTGCACGGACGCAGGAAGATTCAGCAGACGCAATGTGTTCGCGATTTGCGGTCGCGATTTCGAGATCGACTTGGATAGTTCAGCCTGAGTCAGGCCGAAGTCATCAATCATCTGCTGATATGCCGCCGCCTCTTCCAGAGGATTCAGTGCGACGCGATGAAGGTTCTCCAGCAGTGCATCACGCAGCATCTCGTCATCTGATGTGGTTTTGACAATCGCCGGAATCGTCTTCAGTTGTGCAAGTTGTGATGCACGCCAGCGACGCTCGCCCATAATGAGCTCGTATCTCTGCGATGTTTCACGTGAAACATCACTCTTGCTGGACTCCCCAGCCTGACGCTTGCGAACCACGATCGGCTGCAATACGCCGACTTCCTTGATGGACGCGGCCAACTCATTCAGCTCTTCCTCATCAAAGACGCTGCGCGGCTGCTGCGCATTCGGAACGATGGAGCTGACAGGAATATCCAGCAGATAGCCACCCTCGACAGGCTTCAATTCTGGAGTTTCCTTATTATCCTTTTCCTTGCCGGATGCCTTTGTGCTCTCGGAACGCTGAGCCGGCTGCGTTTTCTTGGAATCGCTCGTCCCCTGTGCTGTTGCTCCGAAAAACATGTCACTGGGGTGTGCCATATCACTGATACCGGGCATGGCAACGCGCTTGCCGCTCTTGGGCTTCTCCACCGTTGCGGACTTGTGTACGGCAGGAATGGAATCCTTCATGGCTGGAATGGTCTTACGCTTGATTTCGCCAAGACGAACCGGAGCGGTAGACTCACTGTGTTGTTCAGTACCGCTCTTATGGGATTCGACCTTCTCTGGTGCAGCCGCAGCTTTCTCTTGAGGGGCTTTCTTGTTGGCTGTCGTCTCCTCGGATTCGAGATCAACACCCAATTGCTGCTGTTCCGCATGAGCTGTTTTCGGCTCACCGGGAAGTGCGGGGAACAGCGCACCCAATCCTTTACCCAAACGTGATTTTGAGGTCATGGGTTACTCTCCCCTCTTCGCGTCAATTGCAGCCAGCACCGAAGGCGATCGACGGGCGATTTCCAAGGCCGCTTCGCCATAGGCACTCGCTCCCATTCCACGCGGGTCATAGCTGATGACTGTCTTTCCGAAACTTGGAGCCTCGGATATTTTTACCGTACGTGGAATCGTCGTATCCAGAACGATACTCGGATAGTGACTCTTCACCTCTGAGAACACTTCCCTGCTGAGCAATGTTCGTTTATCAAACATAGTGACCAGCATAGTCGACACAGTCAAATTAGGGTTATAGTGCTCCTGCACCAATCCTATGGTATTGATAAGTTGACCAAGCCCCTCCAAGGCATAGTATTCAGCTTGGATCGGAATCAACATCTCAGACACCGCACACATGGAGTTGATGACCAACAGGCCAAGACTCGGCGGGCAATCGACCAGAACATAGTCATAATGATTGTTCTGATCCTGCAGGAATGACTCGACGGCTTCCTTCAGCAGATTGTTGCGATTCGGCAGATCCGCCACTTCCAGTTCCGCACCCGAAAGTTCAATGGAAGCGGGAACCACATCGAGCCCTGGGATATCAGGACAGGTTTTCAGTACCTCTCCGATTGTCATTCGTCCTTCAAGAACGTCATATACCGAAGGATCGCTGGTGCCGTGAGGAACACCGCATGCCGTAGAGGCGTTCCCCTGGGGATCCATATCGATGACCAGAACGTGAGCTCCATGAGAGGCGAGAGCTGCGGCAATATTCACCGTTGTTGTCGTCTTGCCGACGCCGCCTTTCTGGTTGGCGACGGCCAGGCATCGGGTTCTCGATGGCAGGGGGAACAATGCGGCATTCAGGCGTTCATAGCGTGACGCCTCATCTGCAATCTCGGCGCCCAAAGAGGAACCATCATTCCCGAAAATCCTTCTGACCGTTTCAGAAGCAGATTCCATGGCAGGAATCGCAGAGGATTCCTGTGAATCATTGGATGTCATAGTCCCTCCTAAAAAACGAACAACATCTAATTTTTCCTAGTCGTATGGACATCTCAAGTTGTGCACAGCAATGTGGATAACTGTGGATAAGTATAGTGCATTAGTGTGTGAACACTTCGATCAACACTAGATAAACCGTTTATTTCCGCCATTTTCCTAATGTGGATTACATGTCGCAAATAATGTGGATAACTTTGTGCACTGTTTGAAATTGTGGATAACTCCATTCTTGCGAAACCATCGCTTTCGTGTTTGACATCCATTGTTTCACGTGAAACAATCTTCTGACAGTCAGCGATGTCGATGAAGATATAACAGCATTGTTTATGCGATCAAAGGCAATGGATATCGTCCGTCTCGCCCCGCAATCCAACCTCCGACAGCGGAAGCAGAATTACGATTCCCATCAGCAGGGGCATGGGATTATCGTGTGACTCCCACCCATGGGAGCCACACGATAATTAGCGCTTGTCGACGAGAACGACGTGCGTGGATTCGAGACCGGGAGCTACTGGAGCTTCAACGACACGAGCACGCACTCCCCCGGCATGGGAAATTTGATGCTTCGCCTTTTCAATCTCAGCCTGCGCCGAACGGCCTTTCAATGCGACCAGTCGACCTTGAGGGCGAAGCAGAGGCAACGTCCAACCGGCAAGCTTGGTCATTGGCGCCACTGCTCGACAGGTCACTACAGAGAATGGTTTCAATTCACCTTCGTGGTGCTTGATACGATCGATGACTTCGTCGGAACGTGCGCGAATAATCGTAACATTCTGCAGGTCCATGTCATCCACGCACTCTTGCAACCATTCGACACGACGTTCCATGGGCTCAATGAGTGTAAACGCACAATCCGGCATGCATGCTGCCGCAACGATTCCAGGGAAACCGCCGCCACTGCCAACATCGGCAATGGTCTTTGCCTTGCTTCGATTGGTGACTTCCCGAATGAACGGGACGCATGCGGCGGAGTTGAGGATATGACGTTCCCAGATGATGGATATGTCGCGTGGGCCTATCAATCCACGCAACTCACCCTCGCGGGATAGTTTCACGTGAAACACTTCGAGCTTGTCGTATGCTTCGCCCAATGCCTCACGAACTATTGCGGAATCATCTAGCTCATCACCAGATGTTTCACGTGAAACAATATCGCTCACTCTTCGCTACCTTCATCGACGTCGGATTCATCGGCGCTGCTCTTCATGTAGATGGTGACATAGCGACGCGGCTCTTCACCGTGAGAACGAGACTTCAGCCCCTCCTCGCGAACCACATCATGAATGACCTTGCGCTCGAACGAATTCATCGGTTTCAAATCAACGGGCTCACCAGTGTCATGCACTTCATCAATGGCATCAAGTGCAATGTCACGAAGACGCTGACGCTTGCGCTTCAGGAACCCGTCAACATCAACAATCAGATGCGAGCGTTCGCCGGTCTTCTGCTGAACAGCAAGCCGGGTAAGCTGCTGCAAAGCATCGACCACTTCACCATTGCAACCAATGAGATGCTTGATATCCGTATCGTCATCAGCGATGATCTGCACCATCGGACGACCGTTGCGAACACCCATCTCGATATCGCCTTCGTAATCGGCGATGTCCAATAAGCCTTCCAAGTAGTCGGCGGCGATGTCAGCTTCTTCATTGAGCTGATCGATCGTCGTGGTCTCCTCCTGCGCCATATCACCACTCCTTTAAGCGAGTATTACTTCCATAGTGTAAAAAAAGGAAACCTCACGGTCAAATAGAGGTTTCCAATCGTGTCACTTTTTCTTGCGATTCTTCCGCTGGGGCTGCTTGCGCTGGTATCCCCGCTCCAGACGAACAGCGGCTTCCTGGCGCGCCTTCTCCAGTTCCTCTTCCTCAATCGAAAGCTGTCCGGCCTTGGCGCGACGAGCATTCTCCTGACGATGATCTCGAATCTCCTTTTCCTCAGCTGCACGGGAACCCGGGGTCGGGAACTTGTACACCTGGAACAAGGAACGGGCAAGGTTGCATGCGTTGTTGGTCAGCCAGTACACCAGCACGGCGAACGGGAACATGATGCCGGAGAAGATGTACATGATCGGGAAGCCCCAGGTCATGGCCTGCTGCATCTTGTACGTGGATCCCTGCATCGAAGCCTTGGGGAGGTTCTTGCGCATGTTGTTGAACTGCATGTACCACATGCATGCGCACATCAACAGGATGAAGAAGCCGATGACGACCTTTCCGGAATTGTTGGCCGTACCGAAGGTATCGGTGACGCTGACACCGAAGACGCGGGTTTGCGCGAACTGCTTGGCAGTCGCCTGATCGAATGCGCCAAGCGCTCCCCTCTTGCCGGTCGCGATATACGGAATGGCGGAAAGCATGTAGAACATGCACATGAACACAGGACCCTGAATGACGGCGGTCCAACACGACCCCATGGGGTTGGCGTCATTGTCCTGGTAGAGCTTCATCATCTCACGGCTCATGGCCTCTTTGCTGGCCTGATCCTTTTTGCCCTTGTACTTGTTCTGAATATGCTGCATCTTGGGCTGCAAGGCCTGCATCTTGCGCATCGACTTCATCTGCTTGAGATAAATCGGCAAAATACAGGCGTGCACCACGAGCACAAGGAACACGATCGCCAGCACCCAAGAGATGCCGATCGGTGCCATGCCCAGCAGGGTGAGGAACTTATGGAACAGGACCATGACCTGGGTCATGAGCCACTCAAGTGGGGTCAGCAGCTTATACAGCCAGCCCCAAATGCCTCTGTCAAGAAGAAATTCTCCGGAAGTGTTCATCAGGCCATCTCCTTAATCATCGGCCATTGGTGTGAGTCGAGGCTTCTCATATGCCTTCGACCAGCGAAATCTGTAGCACAGTGAAAAATGTTGCGGAACATCATCGATGCCGCCACGACTCCAAGGGTTGCAGCGAAGAAAACGCCAAATAAACAGCACGATTCCTCTTACCGCGCCGAAGCGCCGAACCGCAGTGATCGCGTAATGTGAGCAACTCGGATAGTACTTGCAGCATGGCGGCGTTTTCGCCGAAATGGCCCTCTGGTACCACTTGATCATGCCGATAAGCGCCGATCCGATGGCTGACATCAGCGACTCACCCTGCGTTCATGCGTAGTCGTGACTTTGGCGAAGCAACGGGAAAACTGTCGGTCAAGGTCAGCGAAATCGACACGCGATGCGCTGGGTTTGGCTCTCACGACGATATCGCACTGCATCGGAAGCATATCTTCATATCGTCTTGCGAGCACACGAAATCGACGCTTCACACGATTACGCGTTACAGCGTTACCAACAGCCTTGCTGACGGCAAGTCCCATACGTCTCATGATATCCGCAGATGCCTGAACATCACGGGTATCGTCATGCACCACAAAGTGCACGACGATATCCGAATCCGTCACCTTGAAGCGACGCTTCAGCACTGCGATGAAGTCACGATGGCTTTTCAGCCGCTTCACTCGCCTTCGTCACCTACCGCAATCAGGCGGACAGAGACTTACGTCCCTTGTTACGGCGGCGGTTGATCATCGCGCGGCCGGAACGGGTGCGCATGCGCACGCGGAAACCATGCTTCATCGAGCGACGGCGGTTGTTGGGCTGGAATGTCCTCTTCATAGTTATGCTCCCGGTTTTTGCCATGCTGATGCACGGCTCTCATGAGTCAAGCTCTATAACGGTACTCTGAGCCATGCCCAAAAATCAAAATGAAAACAATTTCTTCACGATTTATCAGTGTGTCGTGCCCCTTGCAGAGCAGCGGAAAACATTGGAAACACGCCAAAACATGTAGAAAAGTTATCCACAAATTACATGAATGTTATTCACAATTGAGGCGACACAACACGCTAAGCTGTGGATAACTTGGCTAAAGTGGAGTACATATATCCTGTTGTTGTTGTACTTATTATAGCTACCGTAGCGCATCCGCTGCGGTGCGCACCGGCACACATACCTGAAGGAGGTCACAATGTCGGATGACCTTCTCGGTCCAGCCGGGCAAGCCACGCGGATATGGTCGGACACGCTGCGTCTGCTCAAGCAGAATCCCACGCTGTCGCCGCGTGACAAGAGCTGGCTTGAAGGAGTCGTACCGGAAGCGGTATATGGCACGACCATCGTATTGTGCGTAAGCAACATGGCCACGCAGCAAGCGTTGCAGAATGAACTCAATGCGCCGCTGCTCAACGCTTTGAAAATCATATCCGGAAACGACATGTTCCCGGCGTTCAAAATCGTGGCTCCTCAGGTGTCCCAACCGGAACCGCAGCCGCCGGCATCCCGGCATCCCGATACTGCGGCGAAACCGAGCGAACCGTTCCCTGCGAATCCGTCGCCGACCGTCGCCGATCTGGCTCAGGAATCCTACATGCCCAACAGCATGCAGTCAATCTCTTCCATCGATTCGATTTCCGCGGAAATGACGGAGGCGAATCAGCAACCAGGCGCCACGGCTCCTCGAATACCCGGCGAGCCGAGTTTTCCGGTACGGCAGCAGAAGGTGATGCGCGATCCGGAAACCCATCTGAACAAGAACTCGACGTTCGACACGTTCGTTCCCGGTGATTCCAACCGTTTCGCACGCACTGTCGCGCTTGCGGTCGCCGAGGGAACCGGGCAGGAATTCAACCCGTTGTGTATCTACGGCGGATCGGGACTGGGCAAGACCCACCTGCTCAACGCCATCGGCAACTATGCATTGGTCAAGGATCCCACGCTCAAGGTCCGATACGTCAACAGCGAGGAATTCACCAACGAATTCATCGAGGCACTGCAGACCCCGGCCCAGAGCCAGAACCGCATCGCAGAATTCAACCGCCGATACCGCGAGGTCGACGTGTTGCTCATCGACGACATCCAGTTCCTCGGCGGCAAGGAAGCGACCCTCGAACAGTTCTTCCACACATTCAACGCGCTGCATCAGGCCAACAAGCGTATCGTCATCGCGTCCGATGTCGCGCCCAAGAACCTCAAGGGCTTCGAGGCACGACTCATCTCGCGTTTCGACTCCGGACTCACCGTCGATGTCAAGCCGCCCGATCTTGAGACCCGCATCGCTATTTTGCGCATGATGGCTTCGATGAACGGCACTTCGACACCGAATGACGTGCTGAATCTGATCGCGGAGCGCTTCACCGAGAACATCCGCGAGCTGGAAGGCGCCCTGATTCGCGTGAGCGCGGTGGCATCGCTGAGCAGTCAGCCGGTGACCCGCGCGCTTGCCGAGCAGACGCTGCAGGACTTCTTCACCACCGACGTGGAAATCAAGCCGACCGACATCATCGGGCAGACGGCGAAGTACTTCCATCTGACATTCGACGACATCGTCGGGCGTGCGCGAACGAAAAACATCGCGCTGGCCCGTCAGGTCGCCATGTATCTTGCCCGTGAGATGACCAGCATGAGCCTGGTCGATATCGGCGAAGTGTTCGGCGGCCGCGATCACACCACGGTCATGCACGCGTATACCCGCGTCAGCGATGATATGCAGGAAAAGCCTGAAATTTACAACTACGTGACCGAGCTGACCGCGCGCCTCAAGCAGCGCGGCAATGAGTGACGACAGTCGTTTTCTCTCGGCTGTGCAATGGTCCCGTCTGGCACGATCGCGCTGAGACACCAAAAAACGCCTTTTTTCGTCGCTGTGCGTGATTCTGCTGGATGAAGGCCTGATTCGTCACCGTCGACAGGACCTATCAGACTCAAATAATATAGACATACATATTTAATCTGTACAATAAAACAGGCGCAACACGCCGAACGATCTGCTGATTGGAGGAAAAGTTATCCACATGCTTATTCACAAATGTGGGTAGAGCCTGCGGATAACTTGTGGACTACTGCACATTTTTTGTGGATGAACAGTGGATTAATCCACAGGAAATGTGGACAATCAAAATAGTTCGCCGAAAATGTGGATAACTCGGTACTTATGCACATTTTGTCCGGAAAGTTATCCACATAATCTGTGGGTTACTCAGCCCATATAAACACAAGGATTCGCGCAGTTATCCACACTATCCACAGGGCTTATTACTACGACTATCTTATTTCTCTTTCGATAACCGTCGTGATGATAACTCACTTCGCGCATGAGAAAAAAACAATCCGAACATGACCCGCTAGAATGTTGCCAAGCACATCGTGAAATGAGGGAACCCATGAAAGTAGAAATCGATTCCGCGGCTCTCGCCGACGCCGTAGCCTGGACGACCCGCGTCATCGACGCCCGACCGGCGAGCCCCATCCTTGCAGGTATCCAGCTCGAAGCCATCAACGGCACCCTTCAACTGTCCGCGTTCAATTACGAGATTTCCGCCCGTCACCACATCGAGGCCGGTATCGACGAACCCGGAACCGCACTGGTACTCGGCAAACTCCTCGCCGACATCACCAAGTCACTGCCTGCCGAAAAGACCTACCTGTCGACCGACGGCTCCACCATGACCATCAACTCGGGCAAGTCCACGTTCACCATGCAGCTCATGCCCGATGCCGAATACCCGGATCTGCCGGTCGTGCCGGCAAAGCTCGGCCAGGTCGACGCACCCACGTTCATCCAGGCCGTAACCCAGGCCAGCGTCGCGGTCTCCCGCGAGGAGAACCGCCCGGTGCTGACCGGCGTGCGCATGCAGTTCGACGGCGACAAAGTCACCATGACCTCGACCGACCGTTTCCGCCTGTCCCGCGCCACGTTCACCTGGACGCCGCAGAACATCGACACCTCTACGACCACACTGGTGCGCGGATCCCTGTTGCGCGACGTCGCCCGCGCACTTGACGATCACCAGAACGTCGTCATCGATTTCGACGCCGACAACCCCACGCTGCTCGGTTTCGAGAACGCCGGACGCGTCTCGACATCCCAGCTGATCGACGGCGAATTCCCTGCGGTCGACCGCCTGTTCGCCGACGAATACCCGATTCAGGCCGTCATTGACAAGCAGCTGCTGATCGCTGCCATCAAGCGCGTCGCGCTGGTCGCCGAACGCAACGCCCCGATCCGCATGGTGTTCTCCGGCCAGGAGGTCACCCTGTCCGCCGGCGCCGTGGACGAAGCCCAGGCGCAGGAAATGCTGGACATCGACATGGACGGCGAGGACATCACCGTCGCGTTCAACCCGTCCTACCTGATCGAAGGCCTGAGCGCCATCACTGAGCCGTTCGTGCGCATGAAGATGACCACGGCCGTCAAGCCCGTCGAATTCAACGGCCAGCAGGAGGCGGACAGCGACGAATCGATGGATTACCGCTATCTGCTCGTCCCGATGCGTTTCAACAGCTGAGCCCGACGGCTGAACACTGGAATCCGAATCGAATCGCCGGCACCGCCGAAACACACGGTGCCGGCGATGACATGACAGGAGCCCGTCTTGTACATTTCGCGTCTTGCGCTTGACCATTACCGGTCATGGAACCATTGCATGCTCGACCTCACGCCGGGCATCAACATCCTGCAGGGGGCGAACGGGCTTGGGAAAACCAACATCGTCGAAGCGATAGAAGTGCTGTCCACGGGCCTGAGCCATCGCACATCCAGCTCGGTTCCGCTGGTGCAGCGCGGCGAACATGCAGCGACGATCCGGGCCAATATCGAATCCGTGACGGATCCGGAGCCCGCTGATGATGGCGTCAATACCAGCGCTGATGCCGTGGATATCTCGGACATGAAACCGGTCCGGCAGACACAGACCACCACCCTTGAGGCCACGATTGCGGCACGCGGCGCCAACCGCGCCCGCATCAACGGCGGGCAGTCGCGGTATCTGCGGGAGATTCTCGGCACGCTGCCGACCGTGAGCTTCACCCCGGAGGATCAGCAGCTTGTGGCGGGCGACCCCGCCGTGCGCCGCTCGTTCATCAACCAGGTCGCCTCGCTGCTGATTCCCGGATATGCGAACCGGTTGCAATCATTCACGCACGTTGCCAAGCAACGGGCGGCACTGCTCAAACAGCTCGGTCAATGGCAGCGTGCAGGATCCCCGATTGACGCCGCGCTCAGCGGGCTGGAGATCTGGACCGGACAGTTCATCGAGGCGGGAGTCGCGCTCAGCCGCGACAGGCAGCGCATCATCGCGGAACTGAACAAGTCGTTCGGCCCGCTGTATGCCAGATTGGCCGGTGTGGCGGGCGACTTGCCGTCCAATGCGGAAATTCAGGATGCCGCGCAGGATGGTGGTGAGCAGGCAGCGGTCGAATACGTGCCGTCATTCGACGAGATCCTTGGAACACAGGCGCCCGAACCCTTGATAAGCCAGCATTTCCAGCGCATCTATCCCGGCGAGGTGTCTCGCGGCGTCAATCTGATCGGCCCGCAACGAGATGACCTGTTGGTGACGCTCAATGGCATGCCGGCCAGGGAATTCGCCTCCAACGGCGAGATGTGGACGTTGGCCCTGGCATTGAAGATGGCACAATACCGGGCCCTCTGCGAGTATTTCGACACCAGGCCGGTGGTGATTCTCGACGATGTGTTCGCTCAGCTCGACGAATCGCGCCGCACCGAGATCCTGCGTTTTGCCGCGGCTCAGGATCAGGTACTGATCACCGCGGCCGCGGAAAGCGATATTCCGATACTGCCGGCGAATGAGTCGGCAGAATCCGGCGAGATACCGGTGAACCGCATCGCAGTGGCCGATCTTAAACGGTGCGACGAAGCGGATGCCGAGAGGGCCGGCGAACAATGACCGAACCCCGCAAGCCGAATACGCCGAGCGGGCCGGGGGCACCGAGCAGGCCCGACAAGCCGGGCAGCGCGGTCAAGCCGGGCAATGTACACGATTCGCACGAGCCGATTTGCGCGACCCTGCATCTCGACCAGCGCAAACTGCCCGCCACGGTGTTCGAGCACATCGCCAAGATGGCGGGAGGAAGGCGTCAGCGGATGATTGACGCCGAGGCCGCATGGGAGAACTTCGGCAAGCCGGGCCGCGACCCGAGCACCTTGGGCAGCGTAACGGCGCTGATTGCGAATAACGGTCATTGGATACCGTATCTGAAAATCGCGCAGCTGCGCAATCACTGGGACCAGGTGGTCGGACCGGTCATCGCCCAGCATTCGCAGGTCATCGGGCTGCGCGACGGAGTCATGACCATCCGTGCCGATTCCGCGGCTTGGGCCACCCAGCTCACCTACCTGATTCCGCAGCTGGAACGTACCATCAAGGAGCGCCTGCAGGGGTTGGACGTCCACAAGATCCAGGTAACAGGCCCCCGTGCCGCGACATTTCGCGGCTCAAGGATGAAGAGGCGCTAAATTCGCTCAGAGAGCCAAAGTCCCCGTAGACGGGTAGGATTGGCGGATAATAGGTTCAGCGCTTAGAAACCCCCGTTATTCGCGTTTTAGAGCGTATCGCCCGCAGAACAACCTTTCATGACGAAAGAATATGCAGGAAGGAAACCGTTAGTGGCAGTTCTTGAATCGGATTCCGAACATGAATCCCGTGACGAGTCCGGCATGCCTGAGCAGGCTCCGGGCAGCGGTCTGACGGCGAGCAGCGCCGAGCAGCATGACCGCGAGGTCGATGAAGCCATCGCCCAGGACGAGCTCGATGACGCCCAGCTTGACGACACCTTATCGCCCGACCATTATGACGCCAGCGACCTGAAGGTGCTGGAAGGCCTTGAGGCGGTGCGCATCCGCCCGGGCATGTACATCGGCTCCACCGGCCCGCGCGGTCTGCACCACCTGGTCTACGAGATCGTCGACAACTCCGTCGACGAGGCACTGGCCGGCTACGCCACGCATATCGAAGTGACGATCCTGCCGGACAACGGCATCCGCGTCGTTGACGACGGTCGAGGCATCCCGGTCGACGAAGTTCCCGGCGAAGGCGTCTCCGGCGTCGAGACCGTGATGACCAAGCTGCACGCCGGCGGTAAATTCGGCGGCGGCGGATACGCGGTGTCCGGCGGCCTTCACGGTGTCGGCATCTCCGTGGTCAATGCGCTGTCGACGCGAGTCGATATCGAAGTGCGGCGCCAGGGATTCCACTGGACCCAGACATACGTCAATCAGCATCCGACGGCCCGCCTCGCCAAGGGCGCCCCGATGGCCGAGGATGAGTCGACCGGCACTTCCGTGACGTTCTGGCCCGATGCGGCGATCTTCGAAAGCACGGTATACGACTTCGAGACGCTGCGCTCCCGCTTCCAGCAGATGGCGTTCCTGAACAAGGGACTGAAGATTTCACTCACCGACCTGCGCGAGCCGGATCTGGCCGGCGACGAAGTGGCCGGCGATGACGATTCCACCGAGCCGAAGCACCAGAGCGTGACTTACCAGTACATGAACGGCATCAAGGATTATGTCTCGTACCTGGTCAAGTCCCGCAAGGCCACTCCCGTCGAGGAGGATGTCATCGATTTCGAGGCCGAAGACCTCAAGATCGGCATCTCGGCCGAGGTCGCGATGCAGTGGACCACCGCGTATTCCGAGGCTGTGCACACGTTCGCGAACACGATCTCCACCACAGAGGGCGGCACGCACGAAGAAGGCTTCCGTGCAGCGCTGACCTCGCTGGTGAACCGGTATGCGCGAGACAAGAACATCCTCAAGGAGAAGGATGACAACCTCTCCGGCGACGATGTGCGCGAAGGCCTGACCGCCGTCGTGTCCGTCAAGCTGACCACTCCTCAGTTCGAAGGGCAGACGAAGACCAAGCTCGGCAACTCCGAGGCGAAGACCTTCGTGCAGCGCGTGATGACCGACAAGCTCGGCGACTGGTTCGACGCGCACCCCGCAGAGGCCAAGAACATCATCCAGAAGGCCATCGAAGCCTCCCGCGCCCGCATCGCGGCGAAGAAAGCCCGCGAGAACACCCGGCGCAAGTCGATTTTCGAGTCGGCCGGCATGCCCGACAAGCTCAAGGACTGCCAGTCCAGCAACCCCGAAGAGTGCGAGCTGTTCATCGTCGAGGGTGATTCGGCAGGCGGCTCCGCCATTCAAGGGCGAAACCCGGAAACGCAGGCTATCCTGCCGCTTCGAGGCAAGATTCTCAACACCGAACGCGCCTCCATCGACCGCATGATGAAGTCCGACACCATCGAGTCGCTGATCACCGCGGTCGGTGGCGGCTATGGCGAGGAATTCGACGTGAGCAAGGTGCGCTACCACAAGGTCATCATCATGGCCGATGCAGATGTGGACGGTGCCCATATCGCCACGCTGAACCTGACGCTGTTCTTCCGTTACATGCGACCGATGATCACCGCAGGATACGTGTATGTGGCCATGCCTCCGCTGTACCGTCTCAAGTGGACGCGCGGCGATCATGATTACGTGTACACCGACCGCGAACGCGACGAGAAACTCGCCCAAGGCAAGGCCGCAGGCCGGCAGCTGCCCAAGGGCGAAGGCATCCAGCGCTACAAGGGTCTGGGCGAGATGAGCTACCAGGAGCTGTGGGAGACCACCATGGATCCTGAGCACCGCATCCTGAAGCAGATTCACATCGAGGATGCCGCGGCAGCGGACGAGACCTTCTCGATGCTGATGGGCGACGACGTGGAACCGCGCCGTCTTTTCATCCAACGCAATGCCAAGGATGTGCGTTTCATCGACGCTTAAGGTTCTAATCCAAGCCCCGCCGGCGGGGGGGGGGCTGTCAGCGCAGCTGACTGGGGGTGGTCCCGATCCACCCGATGACAGCGACAGAAACGACGTCCAACATACGGTCGAACAGAATTTAACCAAAGGACAACCAAGTGGCAGACGAAAACAGCAACGGCACCGACCTGCCGGAGCAGAACGACGAGCGTGCCGAACACTCGATGGAGCCCATCAGCCCTCAGGCCAACGAACAGTTGGTCCTCGACGACAATCGCGTGGCCCACACCGACATCCAGAAGGAGATGCGTCAGTCGTACCTCGACTATGCCATCTCCGTCATCGTCGAACGAGCCCTTCCGGATGTGCGCGACGGCATGAAGCCGGTGCACCGCCGCATCGTGTACGCGATGTATGACGGCGGCTACCGTCCTGATCGCGGCTATTCCAAGTGCGCCCGACCCGTCGCCGACGTGATGGGCAACTACCACCCACACGGCGACGCCGCGATCTACGATTCGCTGGTGCGCATGGCCCAGCCGTGGTCGATGCGATACACGCTGGTCGACGGGCAGGGCAACTTCGGCTCGGCCGGTGACGACCCGCCCGCAGCCATGCGTTACACCGAGTGCCGCATGATGCCGCTTGCGATGGAAATGGTGCGAGACATCGACAAGGACACCGTCGACTTCGTGCCCAACTACGATGGCCGTACGCAGGAACCCACCGTGTTGCCCGCGCGCTTCCCGAACCTGCTGGCCAACGGCTCGTCCGGTATCGCCGTCGGCATGGCGACCAACATTCCGCCGCACAACATGCGCGAGCTGGCGGAAGGCGTGCATTGGACGCTCGATCATCCCGAAGCGAGCCGTGAAGAGCTGCTGAACGCACTCATCGGCATCATCAAGGGACCGGACTTCCCGACCGGCGCCACGATCCTCGGCCACAAGGGCATCGAGCAGGCGTACCGCACCGGCCGCGGCCTGATTACGATGCGCGCGGTGGTCAACACCGAGGAGATCAAGGGCCGTATGTGCCTGGTGGTCACCGAGCTGCCGTATCAGGTGAATCCCGACCGTCTGGCCGCTTCCATCCGAGAAGGCGTGCGCGACGGCAAGATCCAGGGCATCGCCGACATGCGCGACGAGACGTCGGGCCGTACCGGCCAGCGACTCGTGCTCGTGCTCAAGCGCGACGCCGTGCCGAAGGTTGTGCTCAACAACCTGTACAAGCACTCCCAGCTGCAGCAAACGTTCGGCGCGAACATGCTCGCGCTGGTCGACGGCGTGCCGCGCACGCTGAGCCTCGACGCCTTCATCCGCCATTGGGTGAACCACCAGCTCGAAGTCATCGAACGCCGTACCCGTTACCTCAAGCGCGAGGCCGAGGAACGCGACCACATCCTGCAGGGCCTGCTCAAGGCCATGGACGCCATCGACGAGGTCATCCGCCTCATCCGCTCCAGCCAGGGCCGCGAGGACGCCCGGCCGAAGCTGATGGAGTTCCTTGACATCGATCAGGTGCAGGCCGACGCCATCCTTTCCATGCAGCTGGTTCGACTGGCCAACATGGAACGCCAGAAGATCATCGACGAGCATGAGGAACTCATGCGCAAGATTGCCGACTACAACGACATCCTCGCCAAGCCGGAACGCCAGCGTACGATCGTCGGCGACGAGCTCGACGAGATCGTCGCGAAATACGGTGACGAACGTCGCACGAAGATCCTCCCCTACTCGGGCGAGATGAACGTCGAAGACCTGATCGCCGAGGAGAACGTGGTGGTCACCGTCACGCACTCCGGCTTCATCAAGCGCACCAAGGCCAACGAATACCGCGCACAGCATCGCGGCGGCAAGGGCATCAAGGGCGCCAAGCTGCGTGAGGATGACGTGGTGGATCACTTCTTCCTCACGTCCACGCATAACTGGCTGCTGTTCTTCACCAACAAGGGCCGCGTCTACCGCATCAAGGCGTACGAGCTGCCCGAAGGCTCGCGCGATTCCAAGGGCCAGCACGTGGCGAACCTGCTGCAGTTCGGTCCCGACGAGACGATTCAGACCGTGCTGTCGATTCCGAACTACGAGGTCGCCAAGTATCTGGTGCTTGCCACCCGCACCGGTAAGGTCAAGAAGACCGCGCTGGCCGAGTACGATTCGCCGCGTCAGGGCGGACTCATCGCGGTTCGTCTCGCGGCCGACGAGGAGACCGGCGAGCCCACGGACGAGCTGATCGGCGCCGCGCTGTGCAACGCCGCAGACGACATCATCCTCGTCTCCAAGCAGGGCATGAGCCTCAAGTTCGCGGCGGACAACGACCAGCTGCGTCCGATGGGACGCCAGACCGCCGGCGTGCAGGGCATGAAGTTCCGCGGGGATGACGAACTGCTCGCCATGGACGTGGTTCCGGAGGACTCCAAGCAGGACCTGCTCGTGGTCACCAATGAGGGCTTCGCCAAGCGCACCGCGATCAGCGAATACCGACTGCAGGGGCGTAACGGTTTCGGCGTCAAGGCGGTACAGCTCGCCGAAGGTCGCGGATCGCTGGTCGGTGCCCTGATCGTAAGCGAAGACGATCAGGTCATGGCGATCATGAAGTCCGGCAAAGTGATCCGTTCCAACGTCACCGAAGTCAAGCGCACCGGCCGCACCACGCAGGGCGTGACGCTCGCTAAGCCCGACAAGGGCGACGAGATTATCTCCATCGCCCGCAACGAGGAAACCGGCGAAGACGAAGTCGAGACGACGGATGATACGGCTGCGGCCGCATCCGCGACCACGTCTCCCGATACGGCCGAAAACACTCCGGATACCGCGGATAGCGTCGCATCCGGCAGTGATTCGGGCGCGGCATCTGACGAGAATGTGAACAACACGGATGACAAGGCATAATCGTCTCAGAAAACTGGTAGCCTCGGCTAAGAGTCATCGGGGAACGACAAGGAGCAACGATGAGTGACAACCTCGAACCCGGACGGACCGACATGTTCGTGCCCGGTCCGCATGACAATGCAGAACCGCACGAAGGTGTCCGCGAAAGCGCCCCTCGGGTCGCGCGCTCTATTTCCAACCAGCCGCAGCCGGAGAGCGAGCCGCGCGCCAACAAAACGCGTGCGTCCCTGCGTTCGCCGCGCCGTTCAACGCCGCGCGCCCGCCGCATGAACCTGTCGCTGACCCATGTGAACGCATGGTCCGTGGCGAAGGTGACGTTCATGCTGTCAATCGCCGGCGCGATCATCGAAGTGCTTGCCGCCGCCCTGGTCTGGCTGCTGCTTGACGCGGTCGGCGTGTTCGACCAGCTGAACAATATCGTCTCGTCCACCGGTCTGGCCGCCGACAGCCTGAACCTGTCCAGCGTGTTCAGCCTGTCCACGGTACTGTCGGTGGTCACCATCCTGGCGATCGTCGGCGTCGTGCTGGTGACGCTCCTTGCCACCATCATCGCGCTGCTGTACAACGTGATCAGCGCGCTGGTCGGCGGCATACATATCACTCTGGGCGACGACTGATCCAATCGAATCCCTGATACATCCCGTTACGAACCCCGCGGAGGCAACGCCCGCGGGGTTTGTATATCTCATCATCGCCGGCGCAGGAAAAGACTACACCGCCGCTTCGTGGAAGCCGTCCGCTCAGGCCTTCAAGGAGGCCAAGGTTCGTGGCGTTGCCGCTGATTGGCGACAGCGCCACATGACCGCGTTGCCGGCGCGGGTTGTCAGCACATGACGACGAATAATGGGAGTTCCCGATGCTCGGGAACCCCCATTATGTTGTTGATAGGAAAATCACGCTCTCAAAACTCGCAGATGCAGACCATTTTTGTTGAATTCGGCCCTGTATCTGCAAGTTTTGAGAGCGTGAGCTCGCGATAATCAGGCCGTGAACCTCACCGAAGCCCATGTGACCGGTGGCAACGAAACAGTCATCCGACCCTCATCAAGCGCGGCGGATAGCGGCTGCAAGGTGACGCCGTCCGGCTCGTCGACCGTATTGGTGCGGTAGATATCGTCGCTGGGCGGCATCTGCGAGCTGGTGACGGACGGCCACTCCCCCAGCCTAGGCAACGATGTCAGGTCGATTGTCACATCATGGGCGTTGTGCTCGTCACGGTTGACGAGCAGAATCATGCCTTCGCGAGTCTTTTGATCCCAAGTGGCCACCGCGACCGTGAAGAGCCGTAAGGCCGGCAGCGGCACCGGTTCCGCATGGGCACAGTACACGGACGAACTCGCCACCGCATCGACCACCGCCGACACGAAGGCCGGTGAGCCGCAGTACGTGACCACCACGTTCACCGTGCCCGCCGACGCCGCGCCTGAAGGCGCTCTGTGGCTGAGCTTCTCCGACATGGGCCTCGCCGATGACGCCAACGGCTACATCGACGATGTGGTGCTCGTCCGCTCCGACTCCAAGCCGACGCTGAAGACCACCGCGTTCACGCCGACCGTCGCCGAGGGTGAAACCGCCTCCGCATACGTGGAGCTCGACGGTCAGCCCGCCGCCAAGGAGGTCTCCGCCAACAAGAACGCAACCGTCGACGAAGTGGCCACCGCACTGAAAACCTCACCGCCGCACAGAACGCCCTGGCCGAGAAGCCGAAGCCGGCGACCGTCGAATCGATCAAGGTGGCCGCGAAGCCCACCAAGACCGAGTACACGGTCGGCGACACGTTCTCCGCCGATGGTCTGAAGGTCGTCAAGGTCATGTCCGACAAGACCGAACCGGGCAAGAAGCCTGGCGTGCAGAAGCCTGCCGGTCAGCAGAACGTCTGTCCAAGACCGGTGCCTCGGTGGCTGGCGTGGCCGGTTTGCGTTCCTAAGTGCGCGCCGAAACGACGATCGTGCGCACTTAAGAACGCAAACAGAGCCATCTGCGTTCTTATGTTCGCGCACTTGTCGTTTCGACGCGCACATAGGAACGCAAACCGGCCGTACCTGCTGCTGTTGCGTTGCTGCGCCGTCACGCCGTTGTGCCGTCACGCCGTCGCTGCCGTCCGGGGAACGCCGAAAGACGCGAAACGGGCCTGCGGCAAATCATGCCACAGGCCCGTTTCTCAATGCCGGACCACGCCGGCTAAATCCGTGATCTGCGAAAACCCGCGAAAATCAGCGGTGGGTGGTGCCCTCGTAGGTGTCGCTCCACGTCAGCGACGCCACGCCGTCGGCGATGGAAATCGGCATCTGTACGATCGGCGAGTTGCCGAGGTCATGCTCCTGCCAGCGGTCGCCGATGAACAGGAAGTGCTCGCTGTTGTACGGGTCGTCGTCCAGCGGCACCACGATATCGACCTGCGAATCGTAGGTCTTCGCACCCTCCGGCGCGAACAGCTTCCACTCGCTCCACGGGCCGTGCAGGTCGGTGGCGGTGGAGTACTTGTTGTCGTTGGTGTCCCAGCTGGTCAGTTGCGAGCCGAACCAGTAGTACAGGCCGTCCTTCTTGATGATGGTCGGCGATTCCAGGCCGTATGGGTAGTCGGTGGCACGCTCACAGGCGACGTCCTCGACGATGGTGAGGTAGTCGTCGGCGAGACGGTAAATGTGCGTGCCATGGTCGCGGTCCTCGCTCATGATGTAGCCGCTGCCGTCCTCGTCCTGGAAGACGCCGATGTCACGGCTCAGGTAGCCACGCCACGTGATGGTGGTCTGGAATGCGAACGGGCCGGTTGGGGCGTCGGCCACGGCGACGCCGATGTACGCGTATCCGTAGTCGGGCGTTTCGGCATGAATATACATGACATATTTGCCGGTGGCGGGGCAATGCAGCACCTTCGGCCGCTCGCCGATACGGTCGGCGGCGAGGGCGGAGCCGTCTTCTTGCACATCAAGTACGATGCCGTGGCTGCGCCATGCGATGAAATCGGTGGTTGTATAACAGCACACGCCCTGGAACAAATTGCCGTTTACCTTGTTCTCGCCATATGCATACCAGGTGTCGCCGAATTTCTGCAGACCGATGCCGTGCAGCTGGGCAACGTCGCCCGAGGTGTCGTGAGGCAGAAAAGCTCCGAATCTATCAGCCATGATTTCCCCTTTCGTGATGATCTGCTGTTGATTATCTGTCGTGTCCGCAACTGCTTGTGACCGGTTACAGACTGAACCATTGTATCGTGAAAACCTTGCCGACATACGGAAGAATCGGAGTGCGCCCGGCGGTGGCGCTCCGGCAACGGCCGCGTGGGGTCGTGCGTTGCAATATGAGGCTCTCAAAATTCGCAGATACAAGGGACTATTCGTTATTTTCGCCCTGTATCTGCGAGTTTTGAGAGCGTGGTTCTTCCTAGATCACGCCGATTGGCGCTCCGCGATGGTCGTCGGCAGCAGCTGCACGTAATGCGGCTCCACGATGTCGCCTTGCAGCATGGACAGCAACAGCCTCGACATCGTCTCGCCGTGCAGCTGCGAATCCTGCCGCACGGTGGTCAGCTTCGGGTTCGCCAGCAGGGCGATTGGCGAATCGTCGAATCCCGTGACCGCGATGTCGTCCGGCACCCGATACCCGAACCGGTTCAACTGGTTGATGACGCCCAGCGCGATGCTGTCGTTGGCGCACACGAATCCGTCCAGCTCGTCAAGCATGGGTTGGAACTCGACCACGGCCATTTCGCCGCTGGTGCTCTCCCAGTCGTCCGCGTAGTAGACGTGGCGTTCGTTGAACCGGTCACCCATCGCCGCCTTGAAGCCGTCGAAGCGGTTGTTCGACGATGGTGAGTATCCGGGGCCGCACACGTACACCAGCTTGGTCCTCCCCTGGTCGAGCAGGTAGCGCGTGATGTCGCGCTGCCCCTCGGTGTTGGTGAAGTCCACGGCCGGGAACGGCAGGTTCTCGCGTTCGCTGACTTCCGAGAGGACCACCGGCCGCTTGACCGATGCGAACGTGTTGGCGAGCATGCTGTCCTCGCTCAGTGAGAACAGCAGGTACCCGTCCGAAAAGTCGCTTTGCACCAGCTGCGCGATGCGGCGCGTGGAGTCCTCGCTGTTGGCGATCAGCGTGACCATCTGGTAGCCCGCGTCGCCGAGGACCTGGTTGGCGCCGGCCATCGCCCTTGACATACCGGCCTGCGCGATGGTCTCGTTCGATTCGACCTGGATGATCAGCGCGACGGTGAGCGTGCGGCGTTGCGCGAGTGAGCGTGCGGCGTTGTTCGGCGTGTACTGTGATTTGGTGATGGCTGCTGCGATGCGTTCGGCTGCGTCCTGCGAGACGTGGGTGTTGCCGTTCAGATACCGGGAGACCGTTCCGTACGATACTCCCGCGAGACGGGCGACGTCGCGGATGGTCGGTTTTTTCTGTGCATCGTCCATGGAATCCATGGCATCGGTGTTTGCTTCGTGTTGCTGGATATTCGCCGGTTGCTTATCGCTGTTCTGGTCTACCGGTGTTTCGTTGGAACGTGCAGACGACTTCGTCCGAGTGCGGTTCGCCAGACGCCGGGTCGGTTTGCCGCTCGTTGATGCTACCTTGTTCGGCGCGTGAGTAGTTGTTGACATCATTGTTCCTTTACGCGTGCGGCCGTCGTCGGATGACCGCGTACAGGTTCGAGTATACGCAGATGATGTAAACGGTCACAAGGGGTGTCTGTCGTTGTGCTGGCCGTGGCATGCGGAGCCTTTCCTCAGTCGCGGTCCGCCGCCCGACCGCCGTGTGGCTCGCCTGTGTCGACGCATTCCGACATGGCCGCGCAATCTGTTGTATTTCGCGTTCGCGTTCAGATAATGCGGGGCATAGTCGTCCTGTCGGTTCCCGCGACGCGAGTACATTGAAATCATGACTGATCCGCTGCATATCCAACTCGCCGCGCGCCCCACCGTGGACGACTGGCAGCCCGACTGCGTAATGGACGGCTACCAGCAGGCGACGATCCATCTCGGCCATGATGACGAAGGCGATATCGTCGCCACATTCGTGCGCCGGGACCCCTCGAAGCTGCCCATGAGCGCGCGATGGAGGCGTCAGCGGTTCGCGCTGCGCGGGCACCGGCTCGCGGTGATGTACGTGCACGGGTGGAACGACTATTTCTACCGCCGTCACGAATCCGAGTTCTGGGAATCGCTCGGCATTCCCTTCTACGCCGTCGACCTGCGCAAGTTCGGGCGGTCGTTGCGGGATGGCCAGACCCCTGGATATATCGAGGATCTGCACGATTATGCGGCGGAATTCAACGCCCTACGCGACCTGGTCGTCGCCGAGCAGGGCGAGCAGGTGCGCATCCTGCTGGTCGCCCATTCGCAGGGCGGGCTGAGCTCGGTGCTGTGGCTGAATTCGCAGCGGCCGCATCACGTCGAGGCGGTCGCGCTGGACTCGCCTTGGCTGGAATTGCAGGGCAACCGCATGTTCCGCATACTGTCGACGCCCGTGGTTCAGGCGTTCCAGCTGGGCGGCGGCAAAACGGTGATGCCGATGCGCGATCCGGGGTTCTACGGCCGCTGCATCGATTGCGAGACCGGCGGCGACTGGGATTATCTGCGCCATCCGCTGGTGGACCCGCAGCGTTTCTTTCCCCGCGCCGGGTGGATGCGGGCGATCTACAATGCGCAGGCCGAGGTGTCGCGCCGGCTCGACATCCGCATTCCCGTGCTGGTGTGCACGTCCGACCGGACCATGCTGCAGCCCACATGGGATGAGGCGATGCGCGAGGCGGATTCCGTGCTGGACATCACGGCGATTCGCCAGGCGGCGCTCAACCTCGGCGATGTGGTGACGCTGGCGACGATTCGCGGCGGCCTGCATGATCTGAGCCTGTCGCGGCCGGCCGCGCGGCGTAGGTATTTCAGGATCGTGGCCGACTGGGCCTCTCTGATGGCGTGGCGGAGGGTGATTCCGCCTGCGCATCTGCGCACCGCGTTGGACGCAGTCGCGGCGGCCGGCAGTCATGTCGGTGGCGTGAATCCCGATGTCGGCCCCGACGCAAAATCCTGAGGTCCCGCAACGGCTCGCGGCCGGCGTCCAGCTGCGAGCCTGCGCAGGTCACGCCGACTGCCGCACCACCAGCTCGGTCGGCAACATCACCGTACGCGGCGAGTCGATGCCGTGAATCTTTTTGATGACGATGTCGGCCATCACCTTGCCGCGCATCTCCATGTGCTGATCGACAGTGGTGATCTGCGGGTTCGACTCCCTCAGCATCCGCGCGCCGTGGCTGGCGGTAAAAGCCATCTTTGCCATTGGATTTCCTTATGGCGGTTTGGGTTAGATGACGGGCAACCCCTTGCTACAATGAGAGGGCTTATAAATCCGTTTGTTTTAAGCAAAACCCCGAGCTTACTTCCACCGTAATCGCCACGCTCGGCGGCTTCGCCCCAACGGTCAAACTCGGCATCACTAATCACAGCACATCTCCTACTTTCATTTCACAACGTCGATAATATCGGCTGAACATTGATACTTCGTGGACTAGCCACGCCATAAAGACGCGCCTAGCCGGTAAGCCTGTTGATCTGGCGAAGCCGTTCGCTGCGGCCGGCAAGGTCACGGTGACGGTGGCGCTCAAGGGCACGGACTTCGCGAAGTCCTTCGAGGCGACTGTCGAGTCTGCCGACAAGACGGCTCTGAACGAGGTGATCGCGGAGGCCGGCAAGCTCGCCGAGCCGGATTACAAGTCCGGCTCGGACGAGTTCGAGGCCGCCCTCGACACTGCGAAGAAGGTCGCCGCCGACGGAAGGCGCGACTCCCGCCCAGGTGGCTGACGCGCTTGCCGCGCCGCAGAAGCCGGCGGTCAAGCCGAGCCCGAACGGCAAGGTGGATGCCACCGAGCCGAGCGGCCTGAGCAAGACGGGTGCCTCGACGATGGCGTTCGCCGTGGCCGCGGTCCTGCTGCTGGCCGCCGGTGCCGGCGTGGTGCTGCTGCGCCGCCGCGCCGAGTAAGGCGCGAGCCGCCTTCCCGCCCGCATTTTTCGTTGTTGCGGGAATCGCGCTCTCAAAACTCGCAGATACGGGCCGTTTTTGTTGGATTTAGCCTTGTATCTGCGAGTTTTGAGAGCGCGGGGTTGGTGGCAGCCCGTGCCTCATCCCGTAAAGGTCCCGTTTCTGGCCTGCGGGATGGGACTTTCTCCGGATGCGGCGGCAATCGACATGATGGCGACCCGGTGATCGTGCGCCGCCCCCGTTGGAGGGGAGCTGTCGCGAAGCGACTGGGGTGGCCAAACCTGCTGCATGACACGAAAGGCCCGCCGAAACCAATGCGAATACTGGTTTCGGCGGGCCTTCACGCTATCCGCGAATGCGCGCCAAACGTTACGCGTCTACGCGATCACAGGATGCCCTGCGCGACCATGGCGTTGGCGACCTTGACGAAGCCGGCGGCGTTGGCGCCGAGCATCAGGTCACCCTCGTGGCCGTACTCCTTGGCGGCGGCCAGGGAGTCGGCGACGATGGTCTCCATGATGTTCTTGAGCTTGGCGTCGACCTCTTCGAAGGACCACGACAGACGGTAGCTGTTCTGGCTCATCTCCAGGCCGGAAACGGCGACGCCACCGGCGTTCGCCGCCTTGGCTGGGCCGTACAGCAGACCGTTCTTCTGGTAGACCTCGATGGCCTCCGGGGTGGACGGCATGTTCGCGCCTTCGACGACGACCTTGCAGCCGTTCTTCACCAGAGCTTCGGCGGACTCGCCGTTGACTTCGTTCTGGGTGGCGCACGGCAACGCGATGTCACACGGCACGGTCCACACGCCGGAGCAACCCTCGTGGTACTCGGCGGACGGCACGCGCTCGGCGTACTCCTTGATGCGGCCGCGCTCGACTTCCTTGATCTGTTTGACCACGGCCACGTCGATGCCGTTCGGATCGTAGACATAGCCGTTGGAGTCGGAGACGGTGACGACCTTGGCGCCCAGCTCCTCGGCCTTCTGCACGGCGTAGATCGCCACGTTGCCGGAGCCGGAGACCACGACGGTCTTGCCCTCGAAGGAGTCGTTCTTCAGCACGCGCAGGGCTTCCTGGGTGTAGTAGCACACGCCGTAGCCGGTGGCCTCGGTGCGGGCCAGGGAGCCGCCGAATTCCAGACCCTTACCGGTC
>ERZ1031114.33-NODE-33-length-48158-cov-7.813234_pt1 | contig 48158 bp, 37 predicted proteins | sample MGYA00518740_ERZ1031114 | MGnify/ENA primary metagenome ERZ1031114 (study PRJEB33719, sample SAMN04261276) | wastewater metagenome | biome: rural village; feature: human; material: feces | host: Homo sapiens | place: El Salvador | collected 2013-01-14 ... | reverse complement strand
GCCCCTTTGCCAACCCTCGGAGTTTCCATACCCCGCTGTTCAGTGACGCATTACCCACCAATCTCTACGGAATCGCCTCGGTCAGCTCGCGGATGCGGGCGAGGTTCAGATGAACAACGTGTTGTTGCTCTTCTTCGCGAGCTCCGCGAAGGCGGCGACTCCAGCCACCTCGTCGATCAGCTCCTCGCGGGTGAGGCCCATCACGCCCATCGCCATGTCGCAGGCGATGAAACGGACCCCGGCCTCCTTTGCGGACTTCATGAGCGACGGCAGGGACATGATCCGCTGCCGCTTCATGACGTCCTTCATCATCGCCGTACCGAGTCCGAGCATGTTCAGCTTCGAGAGCGCCAGCCGCTCCGCGCCCGTCGGCAGCATCCATCCGAACATCCGCGAAACGAAGCTCTTGGCGACAGACGGGGCCGGACGCTTCCGCAGCACGGAAAGTCCCCAGAACGTAAAGAAGATGCCGACCTCCGCCCCGGATGCCGCAAGGCCGTTCGCGAGAATCATCGCCGCCAGCGCCTTGTCGAGATCGTTGCTGAAGAGGACGATGGCTACAGAGTGGGGAGACGAAGGTGTAGGTGAAAGGTGTAGGTGTAGAGCGGAAGGCGATCCTTTGGTTAGTGTCGCCGATAGTTCGCCGCCCTGCTTCGACAGATCGGAAATGGCACAGTCATTCGCCGCACACCATCGCTTGAGGTCTCCCTCGAAGGTCGCGTCCGCCAGCACCCTGAACGACACGCCTTCCGCAGCATCCTTGAAAGCCGCCTTGAGCTGGACGACGGGACCGGGACACGGCAGCTGACGGAGGTCGAGTTCCCCCTGTAGACGCGGCGTCCCCGCCGCGTCAGAAGAGGATGTCGCCTCCTTTTCTTGACGCGGAGAGGACTCCGCGTCTACATGAGAAGGATGGAACATCAGCCAGGTCGCCCAGCCGCCGGAAAGGTTGTACGCCTTGAGGCCGTTCTGCTTGAGGATCCGTTCGGCGAGATAGCCGCGCAAGCCAACGGCACAGCACGTCACGTAAGTCCGCGCCTTGTCGAGTTCGCCGAGCCGTGAGCGCAAGTCGCCGAGGCGGATGTTGTTCGCGCCGGGAATCGTCCCCATCTCGTTCTCCGCCGGTTCGCGCACGTCGAGGATCTGCGCTCCCTCCGGCAAGGTGTCGGGCGCGACCACGTCGCTCTTGCCCGTCAGCACGTTCTCGGCGACGAAGCCGAGGAAATTGACGGGATCCTTCGCCGAACTGTACGGCGGCGCATAGGCAAGCTCGAGCTCGTCGAGCTACGCCGCCTTGAGACCCGTGCGCATCGCGACGGCAATCGTGTCGATGCGCTTGTCCACGCCTTTCGCACCGACGATCTGGGCTCCGAAGATCGTTCCATCGTCCCCGAAGAGCAGCTTCATGTTGAGCCGCACGGCCCCCGGATAGTAGCCCGCCCCCGAGGACGGATGAATGTAGATCTTGCGATAGGGACGCTTCGCCGCCCGAAGCCGGGCCTCGGTCCAGCCGATCCCTGCAGCCGTCAACTCGCCCACCTTGACGACGCTCGCCCCGTACGTGCCGCGATAGACGGATGCGCCGCCCGCCATGTTGTCCGCCGCAATGCGCCCCTGCTTGTTGGCCGGGCCTGCAAGGGCTATCGCGGTCTGCCCGCCGAAAACGGGGTCGACGACCTCGATGACGTCACCCGCCGCGTAGATGTCGGGATCGCTCGTGCGCAGATGCTCGTCCACGACGATGTGCCCACGCGGTCCGAGGGCGAGTCCTGCTGCCTTGGCCAGCCCGGAACGCGGCCTCACACCGGTCGAGACGATTGTGAGATCCGCCGCCAGCCGTTCGCCGTCGTCGAGGACCGTCTCCACGCCGTCGGGACTCTCCACGAAATCGGCGACCGTCCGTCCGAAGCGGATGTCGATTCCCATGCCGCGCAGCTCCGCCGCGAGCGGCTGCGCCATTTCGGCATCCATCGTCGGCAGCACGTGTTCGCCGCGCTGCACGACCGTCACATCAAGTCCGCGCTGGCGCAGGTTCTCCGCGACTTCAAGTCCGATGAACCCCGCGCCGACGACAATCACACGTCCTGGTAGGGCGCGTCGCCCCGCGACCGACGACAACTTGCCCATGACGCGATCCATGTCGGCAAGCGTCCAAAGATACGCGACATGCGGATGGGTCGTGTCCGTGTAGGCGTCGCCGACCGGCATCGAGCCGGTGGCGATCAACAGCTTGTCGTAGCGGAGACGCGACGTCCCCGTCTCGTCCGCACAGACGACCTTCTTCTCCCGGTCGATAGTCGTCGCCTCGCAGTTCGTGCGCACGCCGACATTGAACCACGCGGCGAATTTCGCGGGCGGCATCACCGAGAGCCGCGCCCGGTCCTTGATCACGCCGCCGACATGATACGGCAGTCCGCAATTCGCATACGAAATCGACGCGCCACGCTCCAGGAGCACGATCTCAGCGTGTTCGTCCAACCGCCGTAGCCGGGCCGCGGCACTCGCCCCCGCCGCCACACCACCGATGATGACGTATTTCATTTGGACCCTCCTTTAGTCGCCTCACCCACGGGAATCTTGTTTCCCACTTCGTCAACCCGAACGAACGTGATGTCCGTATGGAAGACATGCTCCTCTCCCGTTGCCTCGATATCGCGCCGGTAGACGTCGACATGATAGGTGACGGAGGTCGTGCCGATGCGTTTGCGCTCGGACTCGAACCGCAGCACGGCACGGGGATGAACGCTCTTCCTGAACGTCACCTCGCTCATGCCGACCGTCACGAAGCGGTAGCCCGGATAGTCGTTCGAGACGCCAATCCAGGCGACCTCGTCGATCCACATCAGCATCTTGCCGCCGAAGAGAAAACCGTAGTGGTTCATGTCCTCGGGCATCACCAGCTTGTACGTCGTCATAGTCCCTCCATCATCCGTTGCAATATCATAACCAACAGGAACCCCGCCAGCAGCGCGAATGTTGCGCCTTTCTCAAACCCGTGTGAATGGGTCTCGGGTATCATCTCGTCTGAAATCACGTAAAGCATCGCCCCGCCAGCCGCCGCCAGCACGAACGGGAGAAGGGACGCGAAAACGGACACCAACAACGCGCCGAGCAGCACCGAGACCATGCTGATCGCGGCAATCGCGAGTGACAGTCCGATGACGCGCCGTGACGTGACGCCGATGGCGAAAAGCGGCGCGACGATGACGACCGCTTCCGGGATATTCTGTATGGAAATCGCACCGGCGACCGTCAGCACGTCGCCGGTCACCCCCGTGCCGAAGCTCACGCCGGTGGCAAGCCCCTCCGGGATCTTGTGGAGCGCAATCGCCGAAACGAAAAGAAGCGTCTTGCCAATCGAGCGGTTGTTGCGGTGTTCCTCGGCGTCGAGACCGGCCAGACGATGGAGGTGCGGAACGATCCGGTCGAGCACGCTGATGAACGCCGCGCCTGTCACCGCGCCCGCAACGGCGAGTGCGAGATTCGTCGCCCCCGCGACGGCAAACGCCGGAGCCAGCAGACCCAACACCGACGCCGCCAGCATGACACCCGCCGCGAACCCCAGCACAGCGTCATTGAAACGATGGGGTGTTCGGCGGACGAGCAGTCCGCCGAACACCCCGAGGACGGTCGAGCCGCCCACTGAAAGCAGAACGAGCAGAAGAACCGTGCTCATTCGGCCTTCGCCTTACTTCTTCACCTTTTTCGCGGGCTTCCTGTAGCCGCACTTCGGGCACACGCCGTTGACGAGGGCGATGCCGCAGAGGGGGCAGCGGTCCTTCGTCTTGCCGGGCTTGAACTCGCACGAGGCCGCGTTGACGCCGCTCGTGAAGGTGATCTTGACGATGTTGAGCTTGTCCTTGAGAAGCTCGTACACCATCTTGATCATCCCCTCGACGGTCATCGTCTCCTTCGTGACGACGAGACGGCAGTCGGGATACGCCTTGCAGAGCTTGTTCTCGAAGGCGACGCCTTTCATGGTGTTCGTCTTCGTGCCGTTCTTGATGCCTTCCTTCTCGTAGACGCCGAGGATGGCCGGGAGGAGCGGATCGTCCTCGCGCAGGATGAGCGCGTGGTCGAAGTTCTTGATGACGTCCCACGCCGTCTTCTGGATCTCGTTGCACGGGAAGACCATGTTGACGCCGGGATTGACGGTGTCCTCGACCTCAATCGTGAGGCCGCCGGTGTGTCCGTGCAGATAACGCGCCTCGCCCTGGAAACCGTAGAAGCGGTGCGCATACTGAATGTCGAACTTGGTGATCGATTTCATTGTTGCTTTCCTTTTCCGTTGTGTTGACGTTTACAGGGCCGTCTGCGCCACACGGCGCACGTCCCGGCCTCCGCCTGAAATCAGAAGTTGTTCTGCTCGAGCTGGAAGTACGCCTTCGGATGATCGCACACGGGGCACTTCTCGGGCGCTTCCGCGCTCTCGACGATGGCTCCGCAGTTGCGGCACTGCCACTTGTTCTCGCCGACGCGCACCCAGACCTCGCCGGTCTCGATATTCTTCGCGAGCTTGCGGTAGCGTTCCTCGTGATGCGCCTCGACCTCCGCGACCTTGCGGAACTTGAAGGCGATGTCGGTGAAGCCCTCGGCCTCGGCCTCGTCAGCCATGCGCTTGTACATGTCGGTCCACTCCTCATGCTCGCCCGCTGCGGCGGCGAGGAGATTCTCCGTCGTCGAGCCGATGCCCGCAAAGAGCTTGAACCACATCTTGGCGTGTTCCTTCTCGTTCAGCGCCGTCTCCTGAAAGATGGCCGCGATCTGCTCGTAGCCCTCTTTCTTCGCCTTCGAGGCGAAGTAGTCGTACTTGTTACGCGCCTGGCTCTCGCCCGCAAACGCGGCCATGAGGTTGGCTTCTGTCTTCGATCCTTTGAATTCCATTTTAGTTTTTCCTTTCTTTGGTTGATGACTCACAGCGGCTCGAACTGGTCCTGGCCGACGCCGCAGAGCGGACACGTCCAATCCGACGGCAGATCCTCAAAGGCAATGCCGTTGTTGTTCGCGGGATCGTACACATACCCGCAGATCTTGCAGACATATTTCATTTTGTCGTTTCCTTTCTTGTTGATTACCAAAAACACTTAAACAGCCGCTGTCCACCTACTTTCTCTTCCGGCATTTGTCGCAGACGCCGGTGACGCGCAACTCAAGATGGTGTCTCTCACGTGGCATTCCTTCGGGGATCGGTTGCTCCGACGGGAGCGGATAGTCGGTGATCGACCCGCACACTTCGCAGATGAAGTGCGCGTGCGGACCGAGAACCGTATCGTACCGTGCCGACGAAAGCGCATCGAGCCGCGTGATAAGCCCCAAGTCGGCGAACTCGTTCAGGATGCGGTAGACGGAATCGCGGGTCACGGTCGGTACCGTCTTGCGCACCTCCGCCAGCGTCTCGTCCACCGACGGATGCCGCCTCGACAGGCGCACGGCGTTGAACACGGCAAGCCGCTGCGCGGTGCATTTGAGCCCGTGTTCGCGGCAGAACGCCGGAAAGGCGTCGCTTGTGATATCTCCCGTCATCTCCATCGTTGGTTCCTTATTCGGTGTTAGATGTAGATAAGTATAACATTTATTTCCGACGTTGTCAACGACGAGCGCTACATGTTTTTCACGGCCACCCGGGTCGCCTTGTTCAGCTCCTTCCAGAGCGTCTTGCATCGGATGAGGCGAGGACGAATGGCAGCTTCTCGCCGTTCTCGAACGTCTTAGATATCGCGGCCAACAGCTTAGGGTAGATACGAAACGGCCCCGGCAGGATCATCCGCCGGGGCCGATTGACTCATTCCGATTCTTCGGGATAGGTCACGATTAGGTTTTTTCGTCATCCGTCGTCACCTGTGCGTCGTGCCAATGTCCATTGTGAGCAGCTTTGAGTAATGCATTCTCCAATCGAGCAGCACTGCAAGGGAGGCGGACTTTGACCAGGATTGTGTCCATAGTGAGTCTCCTTTGTAGGGTTGTTGATGCGCCCATTATATCATGAGCGTCAAGCCCCCTCAGAAGCACCGATTCGCCGTTTCGGCGGCGTTGTTGAGGTTGGAGCGGAAGTCGGAGGGCGTCTTCGACATCGTGACGCGGACGTTCGCATACTGAAGCTTCCAATGTGTGCGACCGCTGATGAGACGGAAGCCAAGACGCTCGAGCGGCTTCGGGTCGTTGAAGTATCCGGCGTCCTTCAGAATCTGCTTCAGCTCCGCACGGCGACGTTCGAGTTCGCCCGAGGGCCTGTTCGCCGCCAGCAGACTGCGAAGGATCTCCGCACGACGATCGCGTCCGGACTGCGCCGCGGCATCGAGGCCCTCTTGCAGCGTCGCCAGCACCTGCTCGCGCAGCTCGCCGGGGAACGTCTCGGCTATCGCGACAGGGGCGCACAGAAGGCCTTGTGTGGGTTTCTGCGGCTCGGCTTGGGCGACGAACTCACCTTCGGCCGGAGCAGACAAGGCGGCCTTGTCGGCGGTTTTGCGTAACTCGCCCTGAAGCCGTCCGCATTCGCCCTGAAGCCGATTCCGCTCGCGAATCGCCGCATCGTGTGCTTCGCGTTCCTTTGACAGCTGTCGCTCGAGATCGGCGATGAGCTCGTCCGCCGCCACCTTCTCCTCGGCGAGGGCATCCAGGGCCGCGTCCTTCGCCGCGAGGGAGGCTTCGAGTGCAGCGACCCGATCCTCGACGGGGTCGGCGCGGGGCGCGACTGCGGGCCGCTGTGGCGCGTTCTGTGCGGGGCGCGATAAGTAGTCCAGGACCGCCGCCGCATCGCGGTCGAGCGGTTCCTCCTTCGGCTCCGCTTTCGGCGCGGGCGTCGGCACCGTCTTCGGCGGCTTGACCACCGCCTTCGTGAGCTGCCGTGTGCGGACGCATATGGACCTGATGCCGACGGTTACGCTTGATCTTGCGGCCCCACTTGCCGCGACCCTGAGTGGGCGGAAGGTTGATGTTCATCTTTGCGAATTCCTTTGTTTGGCTTGTCGGGAACTCACCTGCGGCCCCCGGCGGTTGAGTTATCCGCCGCATCTCGGGAGCCGCAGGTGAACTTTTTTCACGCGACACGGAATTCCGCAAAAGCCTTCGCCAGCGTGGGCAGGACCTTGTGCTTGAACTCGTGTTCGGTGATACCGGCAAGCGCGGGAATGTCGCGCTTGAGAACACCCGCCATCAGTAGGCCGCAAACCTTCCTCTGCAAAGGCGTAAGCATCGAAACAATCGTCTCGACGTCAATCTTGAGATCGGTGCGCTCACGTCCGTCGTCGCCCTCGTCGGCGACGCGGTCGATTTCACGCTCCTCGCCCTCAACGCCGCCGAGATCTACGACCTTCTGGTCGAGCGTCAGCAGCTCCTTCGTGCGCTTGAAGCGCGTCGAGGCGCGAATGCCGTCCTTGACGCTGTCGTTGATGATGCGGTAATTGAGCGAGGTTTCGCTCGTGCCCTTCGATGCATCGTGACGCTTCCTGTCACGAGCGCGGGCAACGGCCAGCGCGGCATTACCCGCCACGTCCTCCGCATCCTGCTCCGACAGCCCGCGCTTGCGGGCATTCGCCTTGACAGCGGCAAGACACCGCATCGTCTCTTCAGGGAATGCGTTGGGGTCAACGCGCTTCGCATTCTTCTTCTCGGTCGGGCACGCACCCGTTCCGTTCGCCGCCTTCGCGGCAGGAGCCATGAGCTTCTTCATTTCCGTGATTCCTTTCGGAGTTGTTTGCGGTGTTTTCGGAGCGTTCCGCACTCGCGGATTTTTCCGTCGCACCAGACACCCCCTGGGGATTTGTCACGGTCGTTGTCACGGTGAAAAAAGAAAATAGCGGACCAACCGGTCCGCCTATATGTGCATAAAAACGACGGGCGGCCCTAAAAAGCCGCCCTATAAAAAAGTTTAAGAATTTTTACCTGTCACTATTCTGTCACGGTTGCCTTTTGGCCGTCACGCTGGTTTCGGCGTTTCCGAGACTTGCGGACATACTCAAGGACGCGATCGGCATCCTCCTCCGTCAGATTGCTCAAATCGACGATCTTGCCGTCACGGATGGCCTTCAACGGAGCCCTGATGCCCTCCTCCCGTCTGAACGTGTTTATGAACAACAGGAGGTCAATCCCTCCCCGTATGCGCAACTCGCGATGGTATCCATACGGCGCGGCGCGTTCCCCCGATTCCCACTTGCGGACCGTATCGGCATTCTTGTAACCAAGCAAGGCGGCCAGCTCCCACTGCTTCACCGCCGCCAGGAACTTCGTCTTCAGCACGGCGGACTTCCCTGATGTGGCGACCAGTTTCTCCTCCTTCATCTTTCCCACCACGGCATCGGCCACCTTCTCCGGCAGATCCGACTGCGCTTCCCCGTCCTTGCCGCGGTACTTGATGTCCCGCGTGATCTGGACGTCCATCTGGCATGTGAGTTCGACCTGCGGCTCCGTCATCGACCGCCCTATCCGCAGCAGCTCGAGGAAGTCGTAGTCCTCGTAATTCCACGGTATGATGCCCGCATAGGCCTTCTTCGCCGCGTCGAGATCCTCCTCGCGGCAAAGATCAAGGATCGTCTCCTTGCAGTTCTCGGCCAGCCCGGCCACGATCTCCGCGGAAAGCAAGCACTTGATCGACGATCCGGGCTTCTGCCGGGAGATCGTCCTGTTCTCCGCCAGCCACTGAATGAACCGCTCCACGCGCAACGAATGCGCGGTCTCACGAAGGCACGTCAGGAAGGTGTCGAGCGCACTTCTCAGGTTCTTCCACTTGCCCTCGATCACGTTGGCGTCAACCTCGTAGATCTCGTAGTCGGTGATCTCCGCCATCTTCGTGACGACTCGGATGAAGAGAGGGTTCCCGAACATCCCCCACTTCTGGTCCGACGTGCAGGCGTTCGTATACTCGAACAGGCGGTCAAGGCACACCGGCAGGCGTTCGCCCGTCTCAGCGCTCAGAAGCGGCGATCCGTCCTTTAGCAGCGCCTTGATTGCCTTGCCCGCCTGCTGGTAGTGCATGGGCTCGGACGAATACCGGGGAAGCGTCTTCTCGGAAAGGTCGTTGAACGCCAGTATCATCTTGCGCTCGAGTTCGTTTATCCGTTTTGCAACGGCTGGATCCTCGTCTTCGTCCGGTCGCGCATAACCAGCTGTTTCGCAGTACCGCCAATACTGACGCCAGGCATCCCATGCGGACTCGAAGAACTTGCACTTGACGTCTTTTACCAGCCATGAAAACAACTCGTCAAGGCACTGGTTGAAGAACTGCAGCGGCTCCCTGATCACCGAGAATTCGCTGTCCGTTCCCGAAACATAGGCCAGATTTCTGTAATAGTCCGCCCGCATCAGATCGAAGGGATTCGAGAGTACCGAATCGCTCGACCGCCGGTCGAACTGACGGAAGGCCTCGTCGCGCAACGCCCCGTACTTGTCGATCGAATCCCTAGCGAAGAGCTTCAGCTTTTCGAGGCAGTCGAATATCTTGAACACGATGCCGCGCATCTTGCGCTCCGGATCCTCGTCCGGGAGTTGGATTTCCATCGCATCGTCTATTTGCCGACTCCCGACAAGATACCAGAACCTCTGGTATCGGTCGTTCAGATTCTTGATCTCCTCAAACCGTCGTTCGTCGAAGTTCTGAAGGTACTTGTTTTCCATTTTGCTTCCTCCTGTGTCGTTGATGTAAAAGAGCCAGCCCGGCTTTTCGCAATCGAATTCGAGATCCTCATCCGGGACCCCCTCGCAGACATCCTCGAATCGGTATCGCCCGAGCGGGATTCTACTGACCTCACCATAGTCAAGCCGATCAAGATCGATGACGATCTCCTTCGACAGATAGGCCGACAGCTCCGCCAGCTTGTACCCGAATGTCTCCACCCTCTGATGATACATCCGGACCTGCTCCTCGTTTGCCGTTCCGGTCAGGCACATGCCGTAGAGATCGTGCAGGTTGCACATGGCGAGCTTCGCCCTGTTCAACTCCGGGATGTTGTCATAGTTGACCGAGAGCGTCCTGAACAACGCCTCCCACACGGCCTTAAGCTCGTCGACCGCGCCCATCAGTTTCATGAACCAGTCGTGCTGGCAGAATGCCTCGTGAACGAATCCCTGAAAGTCCTGTATGACGCAATCGCTGTAGATGAACAGGATGTCGCTCATCCTCTCCTCGGACGGATCAAGGATATGCCGCGCAAGGAACTGAAACGCCTCATGTCTTCCGAGTTCCCTGGCGATCTCCAGATCCATCCGATCCTCCAGTTTCTTCATCTCGTCAGGTGTCGGCTTGACCGGCTCCTTGGCCAGCTTCCTGTACACCTCCCCGCACCACTTGTAGCGCAGCTCCTGTATGTCCCACGCGCTATACATGGCGCGTCCATAAATGAACATGTGGTTGATCCGATCTATCTTCTCCACATACTCAGCGAACATTTCCACGAGGCCCTTTGCGTTCCTCTCTGTGTTTTCGTCCAACATTTCATGTTCCTTCATCTTGAAACTAAAAAACCGCGGCCATTACGCCGCGGCGTTATGCGAAATCACGTCTTCGCCACTCACCGTACCCCCATTGAGTTCCGGGAGCGCTCGGCGTCTTCGGCCTCCTTCCGCTCGGCCTTCTGGGTCTTCTTCCGCACGAACTCAAGCACAAAGTCGGCGTCAATTTCGGACAGCTTCGAGATGTTGACGACATGCCCGTCCTTGATCGCCTTCAACGGTTCGGTTATCCCGCGCAATTCCCGGAAGTTGTTGATGAAAGCCAACAACCCCACGCCGCCATGCAGGCGCAGCTCCCGGCTGTACCCAACCGGGCAGTTCCTTTCTCCGGATTCCCATTTCCGAACCGTATCAGGATTCTTGTACCCCAGCAGGATTGCAAGCTCTTGCTGTGTCACCGCAATCAGAAATCGCGCCGTGCGCTCCTTCCGATTCATCTTCTTTGCGATCGAATCGGCAAGATCATCGGGGGACGCCTCGGTGACGGGCAGCTTCTGCGGACCGCCTTCCTTCACCATCGTCTCGATTGCAGAGATCATAGCGTCGACCATCCTATTGATCTGCGGCCTCGAATTCTTCAGACGGAATGTGTTGCCGATGCGCTGGCACGCAAGATCAGCGGTCGCCCACTCGTCCTCCGAACGCGAATTCCACTCCCTTGCCAGCCTGCGACCAGTCTCAATGTATTTCTTCGTGAGGGCAAGGATGTCCCGGCAAGCGTCAGACTCCTCTACCGGCACGTCATGCGCAACCAGTCTGAACACCTCACCAAACACCCCGCGGACCTCGTAATCGCACTCCTCGTCGTCCCCTGCGACACTGAACTCCTCGAGACGTGGCGTGTAATTCAGTATTGGCTTGAGGACTTCCTGCCAGCAGGCGTTCTCACGCGGACAGACCGGCACTCCCCACTCCAAGGACGAGAGTTCTTCCTTCAGACGTCCCAGGACGAAATCGAATGGTCTCCCGCCAATGGCGGACAACCTGGCGTACCTGCTGTGCGCGTCCCGTATCTCCTTCATCCTCTCCTCTCGGGATGCAAGCGCCTCCTTGTTAGCATATTCGACCGCCTGCTCATCGGTCTTCGGAAGCATAACGACAACTCGGGCAGCGGGACCAGTCATCTCGACCCGGACTTTCTCAGGCTGCACATCGAGCGTCTTCATCTCGACATACATCTCATTGCAAATATCTATGACCGGCTTGAGGTCGTCAAAGGAGACCGGTCGATAGGGAGGTTCATAGTAGCACTTGTGCGTGAGATCCCCGATCAGGATGCTCGCCCGAGCTGCAATCTTCATGCATTCCGGGGCAAATTTCCCACAGGCATCAAGGTACCTGTCCAGCGCATTCAACGTGTCCGGCAACTCCATCGACGTATGAACACGTTCCATGATGCTTGACGGCTTGTCGGTCTGACACAGCAGTGGGTATTCCTCCGGCTCCAGATATTCCGGCTTGATAGCGACCTCGCTTCCGTCCGGAAACACGAAACGCGGATAGTTCAGTATCGCCTCATACAGTTTACGGATACTTCCACTTGAACACAGCCGGTCACACATTCCTTCAAGATAACCAGCTTCGCACTTCAACGGCCAAACATACGCATCACGCCTATATCGCAATTCGCCAATCGCCGACCTTGCTTGCGAGATGATGATCGCATCAAGCGCCGTCGGCTTGTCGGCTTCCCGCGCCGGAATGATCCGCCAATCCTTCGTCACTGGTATTCTCACGGGATCAATTCGGAACATCCCAGGACCGTTCCCCTCTTCGGGCCTACCTGACGAGGAAAGTCCGCGAATTCTGTCAACGACTTTGCGAACCTTCTGAAAGTCCTCTTCGTTCCTCGACACATCATCGGTCGTTCCGCTGCCCTTGATCTTCAGCTCATAATATTCCAATAGGTCTGACAGCAACGTAGCTGCAATACCGGCATCTTCGACCTCGCGCACGAACTTCTCAAGCGACTTACCCTTCGAGAGGGCGAGATGCTGATATTTCGCCTTGACCGCCACGCCAACAGAATCAGTCGTGAAGGCATCAAACTTAGCATCGGACAAGTCGAAGACATGTCCTCCATGATTAAGAAACGAGAAAATCACCTCGTATTCATATGGCTTCAACTTAAGCATCGTGTCTGTCCCTTTCAGCCGCTTGTGCGGCAGCTTCTCTCTTACGCTTATTCATCTCGCCATTCTTCGCCTCCGCCGCCGCACTTTTCTTTCGCACGAACTCGAGAACCAAGTCCGCGTCGGCTTCGGTAAGCATACTGAGATCAACGATCTTGCCGTTTTTGATGGCCTGGAGCGGCTTCGTGATGCCCTTGTCCCGCCTGAACCGATTGATGAATGCCATCAGCGGGATCCCGCCTTGAACGCGAAGGCTTCTCGTGTAATCAGCAGGGCAACGCCTGTCACCGGCCTCCCACTTGCGGACCGAGTCGCCGTTCTTGTAGCCAAGCATGTATGCCAGCTCCTCTTGCGTTACGGCTGCGAGGAACTTCCGGCCATCGTCCGGCTTCATTAGCTTCTGAACCATTGCCGTCAGCCCCTCAAGCGCTTTGGTTGTCGGATTAACTGCGTCCGGTCTCACGTCAGCAGAAGCACAGCTCTCGACAGCGGCGACTATCTCTTCAACCTGATCAGGAGAATATGCTCGCCAGCACCAAACATCGCGAGTATCATCTTCCCGACCGACAATCAACTCGAGTGCCGAACGCCATCTCCTCGCGATCCACTGGGTATCGTCCTTCTCGTTGTTGACAGCTATCCGCCCTTCGATTAACTTGACCACCGCCCTACGCACGGACTCAATCTTCAGACCTCTCGTCCTTCCACCGGCTGGAACCTCGTCAACAACGACAACATCATATGGTCTGGCACCATTCGGCAATCTATACTTGTCGTTGAAGACGGCCTTCTGATAAAGCAATCTCCCCTCAACGACAAAAGCCGCGATAATCGACTTCCGTGTCGAGGCCGGGAATCGCACCCCGCCTTCGACAAAATGCATGATGTCAGGGATGCTGGCCACAACTTCATCGAAGTCAATCCTATCGATTCCCATGTCGCGCACGGCATCATTATACTGCTGTTCTGCCAGGAAACGAGGTCTGCGCAATATCTTAGTCTTCTCACCGTCGCATGTCAGGACTTCATAGCTCGGCACGGGATCCTTTGTCTCTGCATCATGGAGGCTCATCGCCTCGGCAAGTCCCTCAAAAGCACTCTCAAGCTCGTGATAGGCCGATTTGTATTCGCTCTGACAAAGCCCGACCGGCAATCCCCTCATCCGTGCCGCGACGTGCGAGATAAGGCGCTGCAATGCATAACGCAACCTCATACAGGCAACGCCGCCTCCGAGAGTCTGCTCGGCAAGATCGAGAAAACGCCCCCAGTACGTTTCAAGCGCCTCAACAATACCTTTGCGTTCCATACGATACCAACTGTCCATCATCCCTGTACCAACGGTGTCGATCAAGCGCAGGAACTCGGGTTGAAACACATGAATGGCCCCATGAACCATGTCTTCGGTCGGCATCAGCGACTGGCTGCGTTTCACCCCAATGCGACTTGCCGCCTCGACCTTGCGATAATAATCATTCTTCATCGCTCCCGGAAGCGTGGCAGCCATCTTCTGCACCCACAGAGGATCCATGTTGCTGTATGTGACCTTCGGACAATCCTCCTGCACAGGCAGCACTTTGATCATGTCGATGCTGGCTATGAAGGACTGGATCACGCGATCGCACATCGCGTACAAGCTGCGGTTTTGGGGATCCAGCGAACGAAACAGCACCTCCTCAACCGGCTGCCCATCCTTGTATGTCATCGCCTTGCAAGTATCACCATGAATGCGTTCATTCAAATCCCTGGCAAAGCAAAAGCACTCCGAAACAAGGGCAAGATACTCAGGGGACACGTCATCCTTCTGAACCTCGGACAGCAACCGGTCCCTTGCGTCGATGCACTTGTACACCATCGATGAATGTGTAATCCTGGCGACCTCGGATATGACATTGAGATAACCCTTGAGCGTCGACAGGAAATACTCGAACATTCGCCACCAGGGCATAACTGTATCGAACAACGTCTCCTCATCAACCGTGTCGCGGCATCCGGCCTTTACAGAGTAACGCGTAAAACTCAATGTTGGCCTAAAGGAGAGACTGGCTTTTATCCGTTCTTCCTGTTCTGAAGAAATGGACATGAGTTGACAATGTCCCGGACGCACAACACCGCCAGAAGACAAGAGTGTCAATATCGACAGGAGCAGTGGGTTTTCAGGCAAGTCGGCAACGAACTTGCCAGATCGTGTGAGAAAATCCCGGTACGCATCGCGCTTTGACAATAGCGTCTTGTAGACAGCAAGCTTTGCAGCGCTTTCACCAGCCTCTTTCTCGGCCTTCTGCAGGGCCTTCTCACCAGCCGCAGAAAGCTTGTCTCGCACCTCGCAAGCCGTCTCGACGGATGTTGCCACCATCCTTGCCGAGATGCCGGGGCTTGTAAAGCCATCGCAAAACTCAATCGGTCCAACTACCTCACATTTGATCTTTTCCTCGGCCATGATCTCCTTTCCAAAACTCTCCCTTCATTTCATCTCCAATATCCGCTGCTGAAGGCGGTAGGTAGGAGATCGTCATCAGCCGCCGCGGGTGTTTGCGGCAGAATTCCTGTACCTTGGCCAGCATCTTCTCCTTGAACGCGGGATACCTCTCGCAGTTGGCGAGGAAGTGTTCGAGCGTATCCTTCTCGAGTGGTTTGTTCCTGGTCAGCGCCGTCTTCAGGCAGCGCTCCGCCTTGGCGATCTGGGCGCAGGTGAAATAGTGCCGCCCGCGCTTCGCACGTCCGCTCGAAGCCCTGACCAACCGCCGCTCGTCCTCCATCGAGCCAATGATGTCATCTACCGGATCGTCCATGCCTTCCTTCCGTCATTGTTTCAGGTATTCCTCGTAAGTCATACCGAAGTGTTTCTTGAAATCGGCCTTCACGTACCGCCGTCCCTTCACCTGGACGAGTTCGCCGCAGGGGTACGGTATCGTCATCGCGTCCTCCGGGTTCCATCCCGAGTTCACCCGGCACACGATGGCCGACCTCGGCATCCCCGTGATCTCGGACCATTCGGCAGCGGACTTTTCCTGCCCCTGCCACCTGATCAGCGGATTCTTCCTGCGTTCCTTCTCTGCCGCCTTCCGCTCGGCGACCATCTCCTCGTGCCATTTGACATACTCGACCATCGGGCCGACATCGACCTTCCCGCCGCTGCACATCTCCGACATGACCTTTGCACGGTCGGCTTCAGGCACTCCCTGGCGCTCGAACCAGTCGCCGACGACAATCGTGTCGTCGCCGACGTCCACCAAAAGGCGCATGAGATTCTCCGGGTGTTCATTCATCCGTCCCCCGGCGACCTGCATCGGCGAATAACCGCCGCCGACCGCAGCCAGCGCATCATCGGCGGCAACCCCGATCGACTCCGCCGTCTTACGGAGATGCAGGACGAGTGCTCCGGCGACGTTCTCGGTCGTCCACGCGATCTTGTAGACCGGCACGGCCATACACTCCGTCAGCATCGAATCCGTCAGCCCGAGCTGATCCATCCACTCCCGCACGGTCATCCGGACCCTGCCGATGGTCACGTTCCTCACGTGTACTTTCTCGGGAACGGAGACCGTCGCGTATTTCGGCAGCACCGCCGCCACCTCGCTCCGCGTCATCTGATTGTCGGCGATGTCGGCGGCCCTGATGAATGGCTGCGGCTTTCGCTCCTCGTCCTCGTCAGCCCGCAACCATTCGGATGCCGACACCTTCAGGAGCGCATGCATCCTGGCCGGATGGCGAAGCCGCCTCAACGCCCGCGCCTCGATCTGCCGGATCCGTTCGCGTGTCACGTTGAATAATCGCCCGACCTCCTCCAGCAGTCGCGGATAGCCGTCGCTCAGGCCGAAGCGAAGGTCCAAGACCATTCGCTGCTGCGGCGTCAGCGTGTTCAGGACCTCCCTTATCCGTTCGGAGAGAACGTGGTCGTCGTACATTTCGTCGGGCGTTCTGGAGCCGACGTCCGGCACGATGTCGGCAACCGTCTCGCACACGTCGGACCTCCATTGGACCTGCCCCCAGTCACGACCCCACGAGCCGGTTCGCGACCGCGACTCCTCGACCTCGTCCAGCGCCTTCGCCACCCACTCCCACGAATCGCTGAAGACGAGGTAATGCGCCTCGAGGCACGCCTTGGCCCGTTCATAGGAGCAGAGAAGCTGCGCGTATTCCGGATCCTCCTCGTACATCTCGAGATCCTCGTAGGCGCGGACCATGATGTCGCGGATCACGTCGAGGTCATCGTCAGCGACATAGTGGTCGTGGCAGTACGAGACGAGTCCCTCCAGGACGCCGATCTCGCACGCCAGCGGATACTCCAGCGTCTCCGGCACGAGGCTCCGCTCGTCATACGACCTCTCGGGCGCAAGGTCGACCCGCCCGCGCTCCCAGAGCATCTTCTCGAAGAGATTCCGTCCGTTGAGGACAGACATTTCCGGTCGGACCAAAACGTCCGACAGCTCCTCGTAGATGCTCGTTTGCTGCCGCTTCATTATTTTGTGGAGAACCGCCTGTGTATCTCAAGAACGGCCAATACCGGTGCATCCGTCTCATGTCCTTCTGGAATTACCGGATTATCTTCAGGACCAAGAATGCAACAGTCTTCCTCCTTTATGCCAATGGTCCACGCCTCCCGAAACTCAACCTCAGAGAACCTGAACTTGCGGGTGAATTTCTCCGGCATTGCGCCAGGCTGTTTTTTAACCTGACATGCGGTAAGCTGACAACAACCGAATTGCTTATACGCTGCCTCAAAACCGTTAAGATGGTCGTGTGTCGCTGGCGTAAGCGTGTGACGCTTGCATTCCGTCATCATGCGGCAACCGGGAACTGCCTTTCCAATAAGATTTCCAGGCATAATCCCAAGGCGATACCAGAATGGGTGTTTCGCGTCGATCCCCCTGACAATGCAGACCTTTATTGGATCCTCAGATTGATTCATGCGCTCATACCATTCATCAATCACCGGAGCAACCTTGTCGACATTCTCAAAGGCAAGCGCAAACACCGGTGGCTCGTAAACATTCCTGGAATCAAAAAAACATCCAAGCCATCCAGCCGCCTCCCACGCACCGTTGTATCTGCTCACTGTACGTATATACATCGTGCGCTGTTCCTTGTTCTGATACTCTTTGCGTGAGGGAACATCAACACGCGATTGCGGGGCGTATGTCTTGTCCGACGAATTTATCCAGTCCTCAATCTTGTTAGGAAATTTCTCGCCAAGGACCCCCATCATTGAATTATGTGTACTCAGCAAAACCGAAACGCCTTCAAGCATTCGGCCTCCAACGATTTTCGCGTTAAACCATTTGCTGACATCATCATGGCATGCCGCATTACGGCCTAAAACATACGCGACGAGTCTTGCGAAGCACTCCCAGAGAGATTCCGCAGACCACAGTTTCGAGTTGAATCGCAATTGATATTCGTTGTCAGCCAGCTGGGCATTCAACTCCGTTGTACCCTCCGTCTCCACAAGCTCTATCTTTATCACACTGGATCTCGGAACAAGCTCTTCGTCATTGCAGATTGCCATCACCGATTCCATTGACGCAAGGATCAGTTCCGCGACCTCTTGGAGTGCGCACCCATTCACATATTCTACATGGAAGGTGAAGTTCTTAACGGTCGTCTGCAACCGAACGACTCCCGCTTCGACAATATCGATGTCTCCAATAAATTGTTCAAACACGGGTTGCTCGAGAGAGCTGTCCCGCCACTGGGAAAGGGTATCTCGGGCCTGCGCATCAAAGCCGTCAACATATCCCAGCATATACTTCAGCTGATCAGCCGCCAGGCCCATACCATTTCGGTCCAGAACGTCGGGGATTCTCGCAAACACAGTCTGATTCAAGTCGCTGGCCGCGAAACGACATGCCCAGCAGCAGTCGTGCATCCACATCCGTTCTACGAACACCTTGTCTTGGTCATAGTTGGCGTTCTGCGCCAGCATGTGCAACAGCCTCCGCCAATTCAGGTACATCACAAGGCGGCCATTCAGAAGCTCGATCTCGCATAAAATACCCAAGACCGTTATAAGCCTGTGTTCTATCACACCTCCAGACCTGATCCGTTTGACCATGAGAAATGCGGCATTCACCAGATGCGCCTCGGCGCTGTACGGCAAGCGCAATGCCCACAATGACAAGCCCATCAGTATCAAAGAATGTATCAGTTCCTCGACGTGGGCCTCTTGGCCGAATCCTTTCAGACAGAAGCTGAGTTGTTTTAGCGCATCCTTCCAACGCCCACCGTTGAAATGCGACTGTGCGCGATCGAGCCGAACGAGCGCTGCCGACGCCTCAGAATGATTGCAAGCAATAATCTCGGTCAGTTCATCGAGATACCCCTCGAAGGTCGTGCTACCGGCAAAGCGCCCGGAAAGTTCCTTCATTATGTCGTAGTGCGTCTCGAATCCGATCTCAAGATTCTTCGACGCCGACATCATCAATGGCTTAAGAACACCTATGAGATCCTTGAGACTTTCCTCATCCCGCGCTTCGGCCAGCAACCGCTGTTCGGCTTGGAGCAGCTTCAGAAACAATGCGCAGGACTGACGAGTAGAGTCTCCGCTAACCTTCTCCCCAATCTGTTTTATGAAACTTTTTTCTTGGCTAATGTCCAGGTTCGCAACCCCCATGCGAACGGCACTCGTAAGGATTGACAGCAGATTTGTGAGTTTCTCAAGCCGGACAACCGAACAGTCCTCTTCAACATAAGGCTTGAGCTTCTTGTAATCTTCAAATGCACGCCCACAATCCTCAAACCAGAAGAGACTGGTCCAGGCATGATTGTAAATGAGATTGAACTCCTGCGCCGCCGTTCCATGATGTTCGCACTCGCGGAGAGCGCGATCGAATCGCCCGTCAACCTCCTGGCGCGGTTTGCCGAGAGCGCGGCTCAAGAGGCAAGCCTCCGCAAGATCATCGATGTAACCAGTATCGAGACCGTCGATCTTTCGCAAGATGGAACGCTCTATCTCTGCAAGGCGCTTCTGGCGTCTTGCGTCTCGGCTCCCGACACGCGTTTCCTTTCGCTTATATTCATCCGAAAAACCAAGTTCGGATAACGCAACGTCAAGGCAACCGTCCTGAAACACCGCGTCTCGGCACCACGACAAGTCGAAGACCTTAACTGAAACACCGTAGTCCTTTGACAGCGACTCCTCAAGTGCGAACCGGATATCCGACTTCGCCGCTCTGGACGTAAAGCACAGAATGCGTGAATAGCCGCGTTTTGTCTCGACGACCTTCTTGACGTCACTCTTAATCTTCTCCTTCCAGCCGCTCTTGCAACTGATCGTAAAAGCCCATCTTTCCCGACCGTGCGCACCGCCTTCCTCGGCATACCACTTATCGGCTATGTCATCTGAAACTTCATAAGTCTCTGCATCCACTTTTCCGTCACCACCGCCATCCGGTCCAGTCTGCGGCTTAATGTTGGGCGTGATCAGGCGACGCACAAGCGCCACCACAAAGCGCTCAAATTGTGAATGCTTCTTGTTTGTCGAGAGCATGGACAACTGCAGATCAAACAGTTCGCTGGTTAGAGGCACCTCATATCGCACCTCGGAATCGGAGAAGTATTCCGGCCTCCTGCGCCTATAGAAATCAAAGAATTCCCTCTTGCGATTGTCGGCATTTACGACGTTTTCAGGCTTATCGATCTTTGCCATGCACCATCTCTCCTTAAGCTGGATGTCGCCGCCTTCAGCCACAACGCTCCCGCCCGAAATCCCGACACGTCATTTCATTAGCGGAACCACTAACCGAAAGGTGATGACTGAAGTCCGAATTCTTCCACTTCCACTCTTCATCGACTGCCTCCGCACCCGTCAACACGTCCATCACGCGCCGAGGAAGCGCCGTCCCGTCCACCCAATCGTAGCGGATCTCGCCATCCTGCTTGATCACAAAATCGTTGATGACAAGCAGATCGCCGAATCGCAAGCTCGACCGTTCGGTTCCGCGATGATATGTCAGGCGATGCATGCCGTCGTCTTCCGGCCAGAAGACGTCATTGCGGCACACCAGGCAGCCGCCGTGTCCCTTATACGGCATGTCCGGCATCGACATAAGCGTCCGCATGATCGGATCATTGCAATCATTGAGATTCGTCTGGTCGCACTCCGTGTAGTCCTTGCGCAGATTGATGGACCAGATGCCATACCCCTTGCCACCCTCAAGGCGGCGAATGTCCTTTACGAACCTGCGGATCTGCTCCGCGCTCTCATTACCCCGGACGACCGAATTAATCCGAATCCAATTGAATCCCTTATCACCGCAACCGCGCATCAAGCGCCCGAGAGCCTCGTAGCCCCTGGCGTTCATCATGGACACGTCAGCATACGGCAACGAAACGGAAATGCCATCCACCTTTCCCGGCGAGACGCGGTCGAGATAACGAATTGCCGCCGCCTCCTGATCATCCGTCAGGTTCAAGGCTGTGTTGATATACAGTCTCGCCTCATGACGCCCGCCTTTCACAATGTCGACAAGCTCGCCCAGGCGACCAACGTCGGCAAGCGGCTCGCCGCCCGTGAGAACCACCTCATCCACAAACCCATACGCCAGCATCCTGCGCAGCGACTCCTTCTGCCGCTCGAAAAAGTAATCGAGCTTTGCCGCGGGATACTTCGTCTCATACTCCGCCTTGGTCGTACAGAACGGACAATGATGTCCGCAATCCCACGGGACGAACACCGTCATCGGATGTTCCTCGCGTCCCCACATAATGCGGCGAATCTTATTGGTCATTTCCGCTTTCATGACTGTTGTTTGACGTAAGTGACCGAGAACGCCTTGCACTGACGGCGCGAGGGAACGACATTCTGGATATCGAACGCATTGCGCCCGTCGAACTGCTGGAAGATGTCGAGGCCTCGGCCCATGATGATGTGCCAGCCGGTATCGGTGTCGATCCAGCGGTCGTGCAGGTTGTCGAGATACTCCCACGTGAAGACAATCCCCTCCGGCGCATAGGCGTCGGAGATCTGCTCCAGGTATTTCTCCTGCGCATTCGGATCGATGTCATCCTTTGCCGTGCGAAGCTTGACCGACACCTCGTCCTCGCGGGCCTTCCCCTTCAGAACCACACTCAACAGGTCCATCATGTTGCGGGCCTGGTGGAACTTGCGGATGAAAGGATCCACGATCAGGATCTCCTTCGCACCTTTAATGTGCTTCGCGAACAGCATCTCGAAGTCGATGCCGGTCTGATTCTCGGAGACGGTGACCGCTCCTTCCTTCGCGCCGTCATCCGCCGGAACTAGGGCCACTGGCGCGGGCGTGACCGCAGCTGGAGCAGTTGCCGCCGGGACCGGTGACATCAGCACTGCCGCGGCGTTTGCGGTTGTCTCGTGCGCAGCCGTGCGACCATCGACCTTCACGCTGCGGTAAATGTCCGGGAACTCCTTCTCCTCCAGCGTCTGCACGTAGGTTTTCTCGCCCGACTCCAGGTCCTCGAACCAGAAATCCACCGGATCGTAGGTCGAGTCGATGCGCATGAGGTTGTCCTTCACGCGCTTGCGCCCTTCCATGACGAACGCCAGCAGCTCGCGCATCTCCTCCTTCGTCGCGACGCCCGACGGGTACATGACCTTCATGAGCCCGGAGAAGGTCTTGCGGACACCCTCCTTGTCGCGTTCGGAGAGGTTCGTCGAGATCTTGAAATACTTCTGGAAGAGTCCCGTGAAGTCCATCTCGCGCATCACGTGCAGCGCCTCGGAGAGATAGTCGACGATCAGACCGTAACCTGACGTGAACAGCTCGCCGCGCGTGATGTACACTTCCCAGCCCGGCAGATAGTTATGGATGCGGTCGAGGAACGCCGAATCGAGATAGGCATTCGGCAGCGCGTCGAAGAGGTTGGTGTTTTTCAGCATGTACGGGACGTTGTGCGCCGTGTTGCCGACCATCGCGAACGACGCCTCGGCGTCCATCGTGCCGACGCCACGCGAGAACGAGTGGTTCGCCATGTAGTTCTTCATGACGTCCACCAGCTTCTTCTCCGGCTTCTTGTCGCGCCCGGCGAATTCGTCGAACGCGATGCAGTCCCAGTAGCCGACCAGGCCGATCTTTTCGGACGAATTGTTGACGAAGAGCTTCGCGAGCGACACCTCGCCGCCGGAGAGCAGCATCCCGTGCGGCGAACACTGCGAATAGATGTGAGACTTTCCGGTTCCCTTGGGGCCGAGCTCCATCAGGTTGTAGTTCCGCTCGGCGAACGGGACGAGGCGCAGCAGTTGAAAGAGCTTGTGACGGCGACCGAACTTCTCGGGATTAAACCCGATTGTCTGCAGGAGCGCGTCAACCCACTCGTCCGAGGTCATCTTCTCGCGGGCAGCGACATACGCCTCCTTGTCAAAGCCGCTCATCTGAATCGGCTTCAACGACCGGATGCTCCACGGACTGACGCCCTTCTCCTCGACGATGTCGTACTGGACGTCGATCATGCACCAGACGCCGCCCACCAGCAGCTTCTTGTTGTTCTTCACCGTCGGCACGTCAATCGGCACCTTCTTGATGCCGAGGTTCTGGAACGCCATCTCGTAGAATCCGCCCTGCGCGTTCAGCTCGACGCTCACGCAGTCGATGATCTTGTGATGCCCCTTCTCCTTGATCTTCGACTTGACGAGTTCCGCCTCGTTGCGGTTCACGTAATGGACGCGCAGAATCTCCTTCACCTGCTCGATGCCCTCGGCAATCGTCGCCTCGTCGTCCGTCGCGCAGTACATGCCGAGCAGGTACTCGAGCACGTATCCCGGAACCGGCGCGTTGCTGCGCACCGACTTGACGAGATCCTTGCGGACGACCAGTCCGGGGAACGTTTCGTTGATTTTGGTATCGAGAGCCGTCTTTTCCATTTTCATGCCTCCGCAAATCAGTCAAAGAAATTCGCCACCGCCAGACGCAGCGTCATCGGCTTTTCCTTGTACACATCGTAGTCAAAGGCGCCGTTGCCACGCGCCTTGCCGGTTTCCATCTTGAGGACGACGCTTCCGCTGCCCATCGCGTTGGCCGCATGGTTGAGCGTCAGCATCGTCGATTTCGTCCTGTCCGGGACCGTCGTCGCCTCGGAGTCCAGCCACATCTCGACCTCGTCCGAAAGCAGGTCGCCGTGCAAGGACTGGAGCGACAGCCGCACACGCCGCTTCGAGAACTCTTCGCCGACCGGCGAGGACTGGTAGACCGACACGTTGAACCGGTTCGTCGTGATGCGCCCGGCGCCATCGACCAGAATCTCGGCCTCGACCGGCACGACGTCGGCGCGGCTCGACCGCACATGCTGGATCTCGACGACCGGCACGACGATCTCCTGCAGAGACGCCCCGCCATGCACATACTTCACGCCGCTGCCCTGCCTGTGCATCCGCATGACGCCCTTGGCAATGCGGACGTCCACGGCAGGCTCAAGGCCCAGCTTGGCGCTCGGATAATTGGCGAGAACGGTCGAATCGGCGAGCTGCCATCCGAGAACAAAACGACTCTTGCACACGTTCGCGCGGAAGATGCACTCCTCGTCAGCCACATACTGCGAGGCGTCGAGCGGACAGTCCTGATAGAGGAAACCGTGGTCCGCCGTCACGATGAACTTGTGGATGCGGTAGTCGCCGCCGACCTTGGAGATGAGCTTGGCAATCTCGACAATCGCCTCGCGAGCCGCTTCTGCCGTCTCGTCCTCCGTTTCTCGCTTATCGCCGCGCTTGTCAATCGTATCATGATAGACATAGAGAACGTTGGCCGAACTCTGCCACTGACGGCATTCGGCTTTCGTCATGCTCATGACATCCTTATAGGCGATTGCCGTCGCCTTGGGCGCCTGCACGGCCTCAAGGATCGCCTTCCGCGCCTCCAGGCCCTTGGTCAGCTTCCCGTCGGCATAGACCCACTCGCCCGGCAATCCTTCAGGACCTCCGGCCAAATCCAGTTTCTCATGCGGCAGGAGCGCAGCCATGCCCAGCTGCGTGTAGCTCGGCAGCATGCTCACCATCGGCGTGATCGTCGCCGAGTACCGGTGTGTCGCCTCGATCGTTTCGGCAAGCTCCTTGCCAATCTCATACCGCAACGCATCGGAGATGATGACGCACACGTTCGTCCCAGAGGTCGCGATCCAGTCCTTCCAGAACCGCCCCTGTTCCCTGACGCCCTCGAACCGCCAGTCGGGTTTGGCGTTGAGATGGCCCTGAAAAACGACCGACTGCTTCATCAGGTAATTGTTGACGTAATAGCCGTCCACTTTGGCCTTGAGCGCCGCGAACAGATCGACCGCATTGTCATCGGCCTTCTTCGCCGCGTTGTAATGCTCGACGAAGAGACGATACTGCTGGTCGATCCGATACCAGGACCCTGCGTACTTGACGATGGCGTCAACGGCATCGGCGCTCGCAAGATTGACCGTGGAGAGCGCCGCGAAGAACCGGACGGCCGCCTCGCAGGCCTGATAGGCGCTTGCGAAGTCGAGCCAGTAGCAGCTGTCCTTGCGCTGGGAGATGAGCCGCGCCGCATCGTCGATGCGCAGGCTGCCGCACTCCGCCTCCGCCACGAGCGACTTCACGATCTGCACGTCGATCTCGCGGAAGACGTCGAGTGCGCCGAAATCGCCCATCGGCACACGGGCGATCTCCTGCGCGACATGCGTCTTCTCGGCGATCTCCCTGGACAGCACCTTGAACGTCTCCCGCGTCTTCACGCCGTTCTTCCAGTCGTTGAAGAACGAGAGCGCCGCATGGGAGAGCTGATAGCGCGCGTCGCGGACCGCCGGGTAGAACGCATCGTGAAAGAGCTTGTTGGCGAAATCGACGACGCTCGGATTCGTCGCGTTTTGATAGCCGTAGTCGATGCCGAGCCGCTTCCAGAGCGCCGGTTCGAGTCCGTACTTGGCGATTTCGTCAATCTTGTCGCTCTTGCCTTCGGACAGTTCCTTCAAAAGCGCGTTGAGCACGTACTCGATCCTAGCATGATCCCTGACCTTGCACAGAACCGAAATGAGGATCAGCTCGACATCCTCCGCACTGATCCTGCGTCGGTCTCCCCCGCCCCCCAATTCCTCATTCCTAATTCCCAATTCCTCATTCACCAGCGCCTTCACGTCGCGCTTGCGCTGCTCGGAATTGAAGAACGGCAGCATCTTCTCGGTGACGACGCACCGCGTCTCTTCCGGGAACGCCATCTCGCTCATGACCATCGAGACCGGATCCGTGCTGAACGACGCCCCCGCGAGATAGAGATCGTACAGCCAGTCCTCCGCCGGCGCGGGCTGCGCCTTTGGCGAATAGACCAGGAACTTCCCTTCCGGCTTCTCCGCGAGGATCCTGTATTTGATGCCGAACTCATTTCCGCCGATGACCAGCTTCTCGACGCCTTCAATCTCGGCCTCGTCGAATTCGGTGCGGCACTTCCCGCCCTCGTCATACCAGAAGACGACCCTCTTGTCGATGAAGCACCGTTTAAGAGCCTCTTTTACAGACTGATACATCATTTAAGCCTTTCTTACATCCACCGTTTCATCCTTACAGAGCTGCTTGTAAGATATCACATAACTTGCCGTTCAGAAACAATTCTCACATTTTTATGCGAACATTTCCTCCTTGGCATTTCTTACACTTTGAACTCCATTTCTTACACTCGTCCCTTCCCGCTTCCGTTAACACCCAACACGGATTTCGCGTTGTGCCATCGTTCTCAATCCATTTTAACCGCCTCCGCAGCTGAACTGACAACAAGTTGCCAATTTTCCTCTTCTTCTGCCCCTCATTTAGGACGGAAGACATATGCTTCATCAGGAATCCGTCAATCTGCTGCCGATCCACACGGCCTTTAGCGCAAATGAACTCAAGGAGATGTTGCATATAAAATGAATCGTCAAATGCCCTCGCCACCAGATACTCCTCTACCTGATCCGTACGTTTCGCTACGGCAAGCGCCGGATATACATGCGGGTATCTGCCTCCGACCAACTTGCGGCGCTTAAGGCTGGCCGCAGCCTCCCTGGAGATTGGCTTCTGTTTCTGGACATAATCAAGCAAGACCACATCATCAAGCGACAAATCAGCATTACGCATCAGCAATCTACAGTAACGTTCATCGATGACCTTTCCGAAAATCGTCAAGACAACCCCCGTCTTCATCAATGACATAATCTGGCATCGGCATAAACCGACTGCGCTGCATCGTATACATGCGTTTAATGCCCGATCCAAGCGTGTCAATCATCTTGAGCTCCACCATCGCGTCCACAAGTTGTTTGTTGGGGTAGGCCCGATGACGCCCATTGTAATGCAATGCGTTCTCAACCGTGACCGGGAAGAAAGCCCCTGCGTTCGAAAACTGCAACCGATCTGGATATTCCGTCACGACGACACTGCTCCCGTAGGAATAATCCTGGTGAGCTATGCAGTTATGCAATGCCTCCCGAAGAATCCACGGCTCGTATTGTTCAATCTCCTCAGGGAATAATGTTCCATCAGGAAGTACCCGCAATGTAATGCGACGAATCTTGGACAGCAATTCGTCCACAGCCAACAACGCCGGCGTTCCATAATGTCGATAATCCCGAACATTGCCTTCGGCATCCATCAACTGCCATGTCAACTTGACGACAGCAGGGCGAATGAAATGATCACTTTCACTCTTGCCCAACAGGAGAATAGCCGCCCGCGTCAACTTGCCATCAATTGCCAACTTCGCCTTATTCAAGAACGTGACATCGTCCCAAAGGGGAATTTCAGCGGCAAAGTCATCTTTCGCATGCTTGAGGGAATACTGCGCACGCGCGACCTTCAGCGCACGCGGATCAAGATCGGCAATTGTCGCTCCTCGAACGATTTCCGCCGACCAATCCTTCCCGACCGTGCGATAGATCTCCGCCGCGATACGCGGATACCGCGCGAGTTCCACCAATGAACTGCCGTCACGGAACCACGGAATCTTATTAAACGAAATGGGCTGCCGATACGCCGCTTCGACTTCCAGCAGCACGACACGCTTGTCTCCAACACGAAACGAATGAAAATCAAACGATATTTCAGGCGACAACATCGTCTTAAGCCACATGCGCAGCAACTGATTACCGACTTTCTGGATATCCGGGTCAAAGTCTGTGCCGATAAGCTGATGCGTCGTGTCGTCTACGCCCCAAACGAGATACCCATATTCACGACGACAGTAGCAAGCGGCATTCGACAGGCCGGAAATGTACTTGCCGATGCGTTCGCAATCCTTACTGTTTGACTTGAACTCAATCCATTGGGTTTCCATCGGATAAGCGCGAAGCTCATCAAGCAGCAGGAGCAACTCCCCATTAGTATACTTGCCCATCGCCTATTCTCCCTTCGCTTCAAGCGCCTTGACTTTCGCCAATGCGGATGCAAACTTCCTGTAATTGACCTTCACGCCGTCGTCGAGATCGATCTCGATGCGCTCCGTCGAGAGCGGATAGAGGACGTTCCTCTCGTACTCGTCCAGCTCCTTCTTGGCCTTGGCGTACTTCACGGCGTCCTTGTTCGCCCGGACACGCTCGGACGCGCTCTTCGCCTCGTCGGCCCCGACCCGCATCGCCACGTCGAGCTGGTTGTCGATCTTGGTCTGGAGGCTGCGCAGGTAGCCGAGAACGCCCCCCACCATGTCGGGTTTGTAGCGGTGCATGTACACGAGCGCCCGGAACGCACCCTTCGGGCTCTGGAAGAGCCAGTAGATCGGACGGTTCTGATAGCGCTGCAGATGGTCCTTGTAGAAGTCCTTCGTGAAGTAGCTGCGGATGTCCTTCCCCAACGCCTCCTCGATCCAGGCCATATTCTCAAAGAAGTGATCTTCGCCGAACGCCACCTTGATGAACGCCTTGAACCGCGTGACGATGTCGTCCTCGAACCAGTCATTGTCCAATATAGGGATGATGCCGTCCTCGTCCGGGGCGAATGAATGAGGAATGTGGAATGAGGAATGAGGAATTGTGACGGCCTCATTCCCCATTCCTAATTCCTCATTCCCCATTCCTAATTCCTTATTCCTTATTCCTAATTCCCCATTCCCCATTCCTAATTTCTCCCAATAGTCCGCGACCGTCGCGCCCTGATCGGCCAGAATCAAGCCGGGCTTCTCCAGCGAGTACCGGCCCATCATGCAGCCGACGGCATACGAAACCAGCTCCTTGACGGTATCACTTCTCAACCGCTCCTCCAATGTCGGGTCTCGGGGCATCTTCTGGAACTCCGATTTTTCCGATGCTCCACTATCGTTCCGCATTTCTTGAGGTTGGCGGGCGTTAGCGAGACAATCGGACGAATCGGAGTTACATTTAACTCCATACCTGTACCACGGGTTGCACGTGAGCGTGATCTCTTGCCACGGCACGTCCGGCGTCAACTCGTCCTGCAGACCATACGCCTCGATGAAGATGCGGTTGTTCTCCGTCTCCAACCGCCGCATCTCCTCGCAGTCCCGCGCCCATCTCTCGCGAAGCGCCTTGTACAACGCCTCGATTTGAAACTCCGATTTTTCCGATGCTCCACTAACGTTCCGCATCCCCTGATTTTGGCGAAGCGTTAGCGAAGCCTCGGATGAATCGGAGTTTGTCCTGTCGGCAGGGTTTAGCCGCCGCATCTCCTCGCAGTCCCGTGCCCTGTACAACGCCTCGATCTGAAACTCCGATTTTTCCGATGCTCCACTAACGTTACGCATTCCCTGATTTTGGCGGAGCGTTAGCGAAGCCTCGAATGAATCGGAGTTTGTCTTTTCAACAGAATCAACAAGGTTTACTATATCATGCCGCATCGCCACCAGCGGATTCTCTGTAAAATCCCACGAGGTCTCATATGCGTCCCAATCTGTACGTGAAACCGAAAGAACACGGTCAAAGACAATCTTTGTTTGCTCTTGAAGGTCAGGCGTATTCTCTATTGGAATCTGTGCCACATTCCCTACCTGGAAATGCATTGTAGGGTTTATCACCCGTAAGAACATCGTAGATAGTTTAGAGCAAAGAAAAGTCAAAATCAGTCCAACGTGAGTCTGGCCGGGAAAACACGAATGGCCTGATCCATCAAACAAGGTTCCGCCTCCTGAATAACGCGCCCCAAAGAACGACGATGAAATATCAGACCACGTACATGATGGCAAGTAGAAATAATTCTCATTTCTTATTGCAGAGCGAGGACGTCCTTTCTCATCCACAAAATTCCTAATCTCATTGCCATCTTCCGTCCAGTTTATGACAAACTCATTATTCCCATACCATTTACGATATTCGCCACCTTTATTATATGGAAGCCACTTTACCCCAATCCTATCAGCACTTTCCTGGCTCTCTATTCCAAATGAAATCCTTTGAATGGACACCTCAAACCATCTTCTTAAGAACAAATCATTGTTTGCCGTAGCGATGCCTTGCTTGCATACTGCTATTGAAGAAAGTGGCGGCAATTCGGAAAAAGCCTTTCGCATACCACCACTCACCCAATACGCCACAGGCGAGCCGGGGATCTTCTTGAAATCATCAGCCGACGCACGAAAGAAATTTGCCTTGTTCTTGCTCATTAGCCTATTCTCCTACAAACACTTTCTTCTCGAAGGTCGCTGCACGCCAGTCGCGACAAGCGCGAACGTCTTGAAAAGACCCGCCTCTCTGTCCATTTAAATCAATGGCATCCATCATAATCTGTATAGCCTACTCTCGCTTTGGTTTATTCACCCCTTCATCACCGACTCTCCGGCAATTAACCAATTCCGTCAGGCAACGCACCGCTACTATCGACATCCAACGCGTCTGTATCAGTGCCATTCATAGGCGAGATAACCGAACGGCCTGTTTTGCTTTCGAGAGCAAGACGGGCGGTCTTTGCAACCCCGCCTCCGCTTTGCGCCACCTCCCCGTGTTCAAACATAGTCTTGGGCTTCGTCGCAGATGAAATCTCCCGCGTAGATTCTTCCGCCAGCATGGTCAAGATAAGTTCCATATCCGTCATGTTGTCTCGGAGGTTCTGCTTCTTGAGCCCCTTGAAACGCTTATACTCAACTGCCGTCATGCCGGACCAGGTTTTGTAGATGTGATTCGTCAATATCGCATATTCGCGCTCATCAACAAGACCACGCGCCTTCCACTCATCCGTCAGGCCTTTTCGGACATCAATTGATTTTAGTCGCCTCGCAATCCACTTCTCTGAATACCCAAGACGCCGATAATCAGCCAATGCTTGTTGAATTGACAGTTCCGGGTCTTGAATCTGGTCAATACGCTCCGCTGCAACCTTAGCCATCCAAACCTTAAATGGTTCTGCCTTAGGTGAAGGTACGGATTGAATCAATCGGAACATCTGCTCTGCTGTTGCAACATCCGTCATGCGCATTTTCCCATCAGCCGCCTTTAATTTCAAAGCGTGACAACTTGTCACGGTTTGATTTCCCTCAGCTTTCAACCGTTGCTTCAACTTGCGCCAATATGCGTTAGGATTTGCGCTTTCAGTCAAAATGGCAAGCACATCAACAACTGCAAAATACCATTTTTCCGCCTTTTCATCCCAAACGCTCCGGACCTTCCGACTCTCAAACAGTTTAATTTCCTCTTTCATGCTATTCTCCTTCATCCGTTATAGGCGATTACATCTAACAATTGCGACTCAACCCAATACGCCACGGGCGAACTTGGAATCTTCTTGCAGCCCTCAGCCGACGCGCGAAAGAAATTCTTTGTGTTAGCCATCTTCTGTTCTCCTTCAAGTTCATTCAGCCCTGATAGCTACCCTGATAGTTCGATACGAAGATATCAATTTCCTCTTCGCTCATGATTGGCGTAATCTCAGCTAGCTTAGTCCGATTAACAATGTCAATCGATTGCATAGAAGAATAGAGCTTGCCATCTTCTTTAAGCCATTCGTTATCCCAAATTGGTCCAACCGATTTATCAACTATCTGACATAGGCGCTCAGTATAGTTGAGCCTAATACCACTCGGCTTCATAATGCGTTGCAGCCAAACCTGAAGATAACCCGTATGTGGCCGATGTTTGAACTTCTCTAGAATCTGTATGGCAACTTCATGACGATTACGTTCTGGAACACGGGCAATTAGTTTAGCCATAATCGCCATGCTCAACTGATAACATCGTGGACTCCGATAGGCGAGTTCTACCAGAATCGCTGCACTGGCCAAAATCTGCTTTACATCACCAATCCATTTTTCATCTGAATACTTATAAATCTGAATCAGTGGCTGCAATAAACTTCCTCCATTTGGATAGCATTGAGAGTGAGCAAACAACAACAATATTCTTTTCTCAAATGAAAGTGCATCAAAGCTTGACTGGAGACCAATCCAGGCTAGTTTGTCACCCTTGACGGAGCCTGAAACAATATCATCCGTTGCCTTTGTTTTCCCTGAATTAAGGCGCATGCCCATATCCGAAAGAATTGTCGCCAATTCTTTAATGATTTTCTCACTAATACTCGAATCGTTGACAAAGATCCGATAGTCATCTCGGTATCGTAAGATGAAATACTCCCCTACTCCTTCAGCTCGTAACTTCTCGTCCAACAACAAGTCAATATACCCCAAGACAAGTTCGGCAACGAAATCCATCAAGGATGATCCTTGTGGAATGCCATTTGTCTGTCCATATCGCATGGCCCTTATCCGATCATCTATCAAATTCCCCAACAGCGAAAGGGAGTGATTCTCTTTGCCAACTTTCTTCCCATGCAGAGCCCATGCAATAGCATGCGTATAAATCGAGCCGTAGCAATCCGTAATGTCCGTCATTAACATCAGGCGATAGCGAAGTGACAGAATAATGGATTCCTGTTCAAAGCCGTTCCACCAACTCAATATCTGATCGCCTTTTACATTCTTCTTCTTTTCCTTAAGAACTAGAATGCTCGCGCACTTGATATGCTCTAACTTGCCGAAAACTTCAAAACGTCGCTGAAGCGTTTTCCAATTCTCTTTCGTTGTCATATTGTGCACCAGATCGGCATATAAAAGCGGATGGATAAACTGGAGAGGACGCCATGCATATTTCCCGTCTTTATTGCTAACAAGCGTATAATTCACTCCGTCTGACGCTTTAGCAGCATCAAGAATCCTATTCGTCAGGTGAGATGTCCTCAGAATTTTTACAGATGCGTCGAGGGCTGTTTTGAAATCGAAATATGGCGGTAATTCCGTGGAGCCGTAGCACTGCGGCTCCAGGAAGAAGTTTCTTGCCTTCGCATTTGATAATTCGAGTACGGTCATCATCTACATTCCTATGTCGCTAACGCTAGCGAGACAGCCCTCGCTTATCCATTCACTCGACCACATAATTCTTTAATAAGCCAATTCAACTCAGTCTCCGCCTGTGCAATCAATCCTTTATAAGCAAAGAATTTAATCTTTGGATTTTTATACTCCTCACGCATCTTGGGATCGACGGTCCCTCCTACAATGAAAATTGTCGGGACAATACCAAGTCTTCCTCCAAGCGTGTCCGCATATTTTTTGGCTTGTGCCTCGGCGTCCCAATCAACCGTTATTGAAGGACGCTTAAATTCTATCAGAAGCCGAGATCCATCCGCGGATGCATTCAAAAGCAAGTCCGGCCTATCTTTCGCATCTTTTCCATCATATTTTTCGCCAAGGTAATCTTCGATGATCTTCTTAAGTGTGATATTGCTTGCCATTAGGCTATACTGCGGTCCAAACACCCAAAGATTATCAGCAAGCGCATTGTGCATTTGAGATTCTAGTGTGTCCTTGTTTTTCGCCATGACTGCCAAACCATGGAGGAATGTTAGCCGCCGTCTTGCCTGTGTCGCAACAAACGCAAGATCGGCTATCCCGAAATCATGAAGCGCCTTGGCAAAACTAAACACATCCGACTTGTCTGAATCTTCAATTGTATGACAGACCGTCCAATACTCATCCATTTCCAAAGCATCCATCACCAAGTTGACCAAGGCCGTTATTCGCTCCTGTTTTTCACCCTCCTGATAACTGCGACTTACAAGTCGCTCCACCCGTTCTTTGACGATGGCTCTGCGGCTTTCCGGCATAAGGACTAATCGATCATTTATTTCGCGTTGCCATCTCGCCTTTGCCAAATTAAACTCGCGCGTATGTGCCTGTTGGAGATTTCTTGACACCTCTGGACAAATCGCATCAGAGACAGTTTTTAACACCTTATCTCCTTCGAGCACATCTGCGCCACTTGCCGTTAATTCAAGTGATCCATGAGGAACCACAACCTCACCAACGATACGATTTCTAAGCCGAGGACTAATCATGGTATTTAATTCCAATCCAAAGAAACAAGGTCGTCCAATCGCCTTATTCCCCTCTCTTAGGATCAAGCCCGCCTTGCGCGGCGGCAGGGGCTTGTCGGCAATCGTGTACTTAACTTCCGCAAATTGATTATTCCCAATATCAACCTGTTGGGAGAATGTCTTTCCTTGCACATTGTAATTATTAACGCGCTTGCCATTTATCATTATCTCAATCGAAATTTCCTTGCCGTAATCGTAGGACAGTGTTTCCGACAAAGCTTCTTCTGACGGATATGACAACCGTGGGTTCAATTCCCGCAAAACGACCGTTGTTCCATGCCTATGTTTCTCACAAGGTTTTGTAGATATGGACAACGGCACCGTCTCGATATCCACATCGCCATTTTGAAGCTGTCGCCGATCAACTATCAGTGAAGTCTCAACGCCACCGGCTTTTGTCACGACCTCCATGACATCGGCGAGAACTAAGCCTGCGAACTTCCCGATACCACGGCGTCCCTTCACCAACCTGTTAAGATTTGGCGTGCGATCTCCTTTACGAGACAATCTAGGATTTGCAATATTTAAATACTCCTGCCGCAGTTCCTGTTCCTTCATACCATGTCCATCGTCTTCAATAACAATAGGATCGTTGGAAACAATTCCTGGCAGTTGAATCAGTACATGACTAGCCTCTGCATCCCAAGCGTTGTCAACCAATTCCCGCAATGCTCGTTCACACGAGGTATACCCATTCCCTAAAATGGATGAAAGCCGAGAATCCACTTTGAAATTTGCCGTGTTCATCATAACGCCTCTTCAATATCTATTTAACTTTGTCACTACACGATTTCAAACCCGCGACGATGCCCCCGACCATCCCAAGCGACACATGTGTCGGGAAGAGGCGGCCGATCCTTCGGGGCATCGGCGGAAAACAGGCTAACCGAGGGATGCAGAAAATCGCGTTCCTTGACCCTTCTGAAGAACTTTCCAAGATATCCAGCCGCATGATTCAACTGCGTCCAAAGCGGATTCCCCTCCAGTTCGTCATGATAGATCAGTTGATTCGATCGGCTGGCAATCGCCTGTGCCAAGGCCGCCCCATCCACAACCAACCCGGCATCTCTTGCGCCCGACACCATCCACTGCAATGATTCGTTGGCAATCGCACGTTCAACATATCCTCCGCCAACATCCGTATGACAGCCGGGGAACCAGACTTCCGACACCTTCGTCGAGGGGTTGAATCGAGTCGGGTTGAAAGTATAACGCCATTCGTCGATCGCCAGCGCGTGATAGCCCTGCTTGACGATTTCCGGCACATCTTCAATTCCAAAACTTGGGTCAATCGAAGCCTCTACCGTATCCCACACCCCCAGGAAATCTATGGGGACATCCCGGATCAGCAAACCAGATCTCTCCCATGACAGAACCGATTTCACATCATTGCTACGATGGCTCTGCATAATCTTGCGCGTAGAAACAGCGTCCCTCCGCACCCCGGCGAATTGAAGCAATGATGCCAGCCATCTTGCGGCAAAGGCGCCACGGCTAAATCCGAACAAATAGAGATGCGGTTCCTCTCCATCTTCCAGGGCATTGTTCACCTTCTCGTAGATGAAATCATATCCTTCTTCCACTCGCGTATTGAGATCTATGCCAAACCATCCGCCCGGAACTTCTTCTCCTCGGCGCGTACCAATGCCATTGACGTACTTGCGCGACTGGATGACATGATCGTTCTCCTGCGCCACCACCGTTGCATCATGCAGCAAAACCACATTGCTCCATTCAGCCATCGGCTTGCGGCTGCGGTCTTGCCCCGTTCCATCAAAAAACACTGCAATATTGTGCCGCTTCATTTCTTGTCTCCATTCAGTTCCCAGTCAAGGTACATCGGCACCCACGCACCCAAAGACACGACCGCCATGACGGATTGCCAGGGATAGACCCTTACCCGTACCATCTTCAGCGTCCGACGGCGATCCTTCTTGCTGTTCCAGTCATCCTCCCAGAAGTCATTCTTCCAGAAGCATCCGTCATAACGGACGCTTGAATACGAATTCGTCACAATCTCGTGCGACTCCTCGCGCCCGCTTATCGCCACATTCGAGGCACATCCTCCGCTCATGAAAATGATGAGCGCGGGAAAAACGAGGCCCGTCATGATGTCCCTTCTTGCCACAAGCTTAAGTTTATGCATACCCATCTTTTCTCTCCTCTTTAACATGAAACCTCGTCCATATGACGAATCGTTCGCGCAGTGTCGATAATCTTCCGCGCATCGGCAAGCAAGTTGCGATCCGACGGCATTGCCAACTCATTGTTCTCGCTCATTCCGTCAACCTCTCAATCCTGTCGTTTATAAACTTCGATTATTCCGATGCTCCACTAACGTTCCGCATTGAGTTGGACGCTTTGCCTTTGCGCTTCTGAACGGGCTTTGCGCTCTTGGCGTCAGACTGCCGGCCTTTCATCCCCTGCCACATCCTGCGCCTTCAACGCCTCCTCCAGCATTGCCGCCTTTTCGGATTCGTTCTGCCCATCGACAAGGCGAATGAAGCCCCCGCGATAATCCTTCACATGGCCGTTCAGCAGGGAGAAGGCCGTCGTAGAAACAACTTCACCCCCGATGGTGTCAAATGCCCGTGCGCCAAGGTGCGCCATCGTCACCAGCGTCTTTTCGTTGAGAATTGACTTTCTCAAATCCTCATACGACGACAGGAACATCCAGCTCTGCATCGTCACCATGGAGATAAAGCCATTCTTGACGCACATCTTGGCACAGCGTTCGATGAACATGGCGAAGAGGTCGCTTTTCGACATCGGATAATTCTCCTCCGCGAAGACCTTCAGGCGGCTGTTCATGTTCTTGCCGCCAAGGTAGGGCGGGTTCGTGACGACCACATGGTAGCGCGGCGAGAGGAACGCGGCCTGGCGCAGAACCTTCTTGATTCGATCATGCGTCAGCCAGTTGAAGTCCGGATTGTTGACATCGAACAATTCTCCGCTCGGATCCTTTGCCTTGAAGATCGGCTCGATATCCGCGGCGGTCTCAAGTTCAGGGACAATCAGCGAACCAAAGTTGTCCACATCCTCGAACTGCCCCAGCGTCTTGAGCAACGGCTGCGTGAACAGATCACGGCCAATGCGATTCATATAGGCCGAGATCTCGCCCTCGCCGAACTTGACCGCCTGAAGCGCGCAGACGTTCGGCATCGTCGGGTTGCGCAGGAAGCGAGAATACTTGCTCCGCGCCTTCATGACGAGCGCAAACGAGGCAAGCGCCGCCGCACGGGCGTCAAGTTCGAGTCCGAAGAGGTTGTGCTTGAGAATCAGCCCCGGGATCTCGGCGGGCGAGTAGCCGCACTCCTCGTAGATGAAAGAGAGGATGTCGAAAGCGTAGATGAGCATGTGCGCGGAGCCGCAGCACGGATCGCACACGCGAATGTCCTCCGGTCGCTCGATGCCCGTCGGCACGGGCGTCGGATGCTCCGGGTCGCCCGGCACGTAATACTCCATGATGCTCTTGAGCGCCGATTCGGGATGCAGCGCGAGCCACAGGCGTCCGAGCGAGTTCTGGACGAGGTACTTCACGATCCAATGCGGCGTGAAGAGCTGGGTCACGGCCGGGATGTTCTCGGCGCTGGCCTTGACGTTCTTCTTGAAGCCCTCTTCAATCGCGCTCTTCTTCTCGGAGATGTAGAACTGGTAGAGCCAGCCGATCACCGACACGTCCGCACACGCCTCCGCCGTGAGCGCATTGCGCACCTTCGCGAGAATGGAGTTGGCCGACAGGAGGTCGTCCGGCAGCACGATCTCCGTCCAGTCGCCGAGCTTCTCGAACAGGAACGGCATCTTCGCCTGCCAGGAATTGCAGGTCGCGATGAACAGCACCCGGTAGGCCGCCGAGTTCGGATCGTCTTCGCGGGTCAAGCCGGTGAGGATATTGCGGACGCGTTCCTTGACGCCGGAGGCGAACAGTCCCTCGTCGAAGTTTCCGTCGCGGGCTTCGGCCAGGATGCCGGGAATCGTGCCGCCCATCGGCGGCGTGACGACGCCCGAATCGGTGTAGCCGTTCACGTCCATGAACCGCAGGGCGCAGAAGCGGTTGAACCAGGCGTAGGCCGTCCGCTCGACAATGACGCCCTCGCTCTCGCTCTTGATCGCCTTTTCGAGATCGGCGACCGCCTGCGGGCTCTGCCGCCGCACGGGGCTCTCGGACGCAAGGGCAAAGCGAATCTTGTCTTCCACAGCCCGCATGAGTTCTCGGCGGGCTTCCACTGCAAACGTCTCAAGCCTTGCAAGGTTCATCGATGCATCCCCTTCTGTTGAAACTCCGATTTCAGTCGAACGCGATCTTCTTGCCCTCGGCCAGCGCCGTTTCAAGCTTCTCCTTCACGAACGCCAGATAGGCGTCAACGTCCACCCTGCTCGCGATGACCGGCTTGGCATAATCCCTCACGACCGACGAGTATGCCACCACAGTCGGTGCGGCAGGCCGGGGCGGCCTGTCCGGTCCCGGCTCGGGAGCGGGCGGGTTCGCCGCCGCGTAGATCTCCTGCATGAGCGCAATGTAGGTCGTCGCCTCAAAGTGATTCGCGTCGCCTTGAACCGCCGAAATCAGCGCCTCGCGGTCGATCGAAGCCTTGGCCTCTGCGACCGCCCGCGTCACGTGATCCTGCACCGCCGTTCCGGCCTTCGCGTACTCCGGCATCGCCGTCAGACGCCCCGTCTTCGCATCGACGGTCGTCTTGGCCTCGCTTTTCGCCTTCTCAAGCGCCGTCGCCAGATCGGTCTTCAGTTCGCCGAAGAGCGACTTCACCTGGACAAGGCCCGAGTTCCTGTAGACGTCCGTCGCCTCGACAAGCGTGCGCAGACGCTCGAACCTGTCGGTCGCCGCCGCCCAGGTTCCGCCCCACTCGCGCATCTTGCGGAAGTTCGCCTCCTCCTCGCGGGCGAACGTGCGGGCCGAGACGAAAATCCCCCTCTGTGCGCCCTTGACGATATTGACGATCTTGTCGACATCGGATTCCTTCAGGTCGATGAGCGTCTCGTACTCGGCGACGGCTTCCGGCGAATAGAGCGCCATCGCGGGCTTTGCGGTCATCATGCGGACCTTCTCCGCCGCCGCCGTCAGGCCGATCACAAACGGCAGTTCACTCGCCTGCGCGAGGATCTGCTGCCAACCCGCGAGTTCGGCCGCGAGCTTGCCGTGAACGGACATCGCGACCTGCTTCGCCTCGGTCTCGGCAATCGGAGCGGTGAAGAAGTCTCGGGCGAAATCCTTCAGCTTGCGGATCTGCTGGGGCGTGATCTGCGTCTGGGGCTGAAGAATGAGCGATTCGTGCGTACGCGTGTTGCGCAGGGCCGCCGCCTGGCTCTCGGGCGGGACGACGTCTCCGCCCTGGCTCGCCTCCAGCTTTCCCTTGCCGAGCAGTTTCGCCACAAGGCATTCTATCACGACGAGCGGCCAGCCGTAGGGCTTCTTCTCGAACTTGCCGGTCAGGACGCGCATCGTGTTGCTGATGCCCATGCCCGCGTTCATGTTGATCGAGGAAAGGATCTCGCGTTCGGCCTCGCTTTCGTCGTCGATGCCCGCCAGCTGCGGATCGTTGCGCAGGAAGCGCGTGATGTCCGCATCCGAAGGCGACATTCCCGCGACCATCGAGTAGTTGGAATAGACCTTGCCCGCGAGTTCGGAGAATCCCTCCACGATGCGCGACAGCGGATCGGTCGTCCGCAGCGAGATCTCCGTGCCGCGCACGAGCACCCGCGCCGTGGAGATCATCTCGGAGATCGCCGCCTTGACGCGCACGAGAATCGCCCCCTTGTGCGTCTGCCGCGACTCGAGCAGGCTCCGCAGCGCGAGGTCGGGCTGGCTGGCCGGAGGATTCTGCGCGAGGTACTTCGTCGTCTTGAGGTAGTTCTGGATGTCACTCGACACCGCCACGTCGGGCTTGAGGACGACCGTCAGCTCGTCCTTGCCGAAACTGTCCTGCACGATCTGCGTGATATTCGCCGCGTTCGGATTGACCGGCGTGATGAAGTTGACCGAAAGGTCGCCGTCGGGACGGCCCACCGTCGTGCCGTCCAGCATCTGCGTGTACGAGTACGTCTGACCGCTGGCGGCCGTGATCTTGCGACCGCGCACGATGTCGACGAAGAGGACTTCCTGCAGGAGCTTCGTCACCTCGCTCTGGTCGACGATGATGCGCTTGATCTCGCTGTCGAGATCCTTTTCGCTGTCCGTGAGGTACTCGTAATTGTCGCCGACGCGCTGCACGTAGGATTCGCTCTCGAGCGTCGCCAGCACCGTCTTCACATCTGTCAGGAGCCGGGCGAAGTTCACGCCGAGATCCGTGATCAGGAGCGAACAGATGTTCCGGGGCGAAGCGACGTAATCGCCGCGCACGTACTTCACCAGCATCAAGACCTTCAGCACACGGATCGCCAGCGCCTTCTTCTCGCCGTCGAGATTGTGCAGCTGGCTCTCCGCCACGTGAACCTGATTCTTGATGTTCGGCTTGATGCTCGCCTGGATGCCGTCGAACCAGTAGTCGAACGGGATCATGCTGCCCACGGCCGCCGACTCGTTGAGCTTCTTGAGGGCGATCTGGCAGACCTCCAGCGTCGAACGCTCGCCGACGGCCTGGAAACGCCCCGTGAAGGCGTCGTGATCCGAAAGCTCGATCATCGCCGAACGGAAGAGGTCGAACTGGTACGGCACGAACGGATAGAGACTGACGAAGTCATCGCCGTCGGAGAAGGAACGGTACTTGCGCATGCCGTCGGCGAAGTCGTAGATGGACGTCATGTCGCCCGAATGCCGGCCGTACACCTGCGCCACCACCGGCACGCCGTCCGACCCCTTCTCCAGGAGACGCGCCCGGATGACCTCGCCCACGTTCTTGCTGGAGAGCTGGATCTTCGTCGTGAAGCGCCCGATGATGCGCGAGAAGTCATTGCCCTGGTTCGCGTTCATTTCGCCGACGACGTCCGAGACGTTCGACTGCGACGTGACGACGATCCAGCTCGCGTTGCGGCAGACCGTGTTGAGCGCCTCGGCAATCGACTGGAGCGTCAGCATGAGCGGCGTGTTGTTCGCCACGTACTGTCCGATCTCGTCCACGAAGAAGTTGAGGCGGAAGCCCGGCGCCTGCTTGCCGATGTAGGTCTTCACCAGCCTGGCGAAATCGTCCACGGAGAAGTCGCGGTCCACATAGCGCCCGATGATGTCGGTCGCCGAGGATCCGGTGACGGCGGCATAGGCCTCGTCGATCTTTGCCCCGTAGCGCGTCACGCGCGTGCGCCCGTTCGACTTCCAGTCCTTGCCGGTCAGCTCCCGGAACTTCGCCTCGAACGCCGCGAGATGGCCCGGCTCCTCGTCCAGCTCCCGCTCGAACTGGGCGACGGCGGGGTTCTGCTCGCAGTAGCCGCAATGGGCGTTGAACACCTGCAGGAACGCGGGCAGGATCGTGTCCTTGCGGTCCGCGCGGCCCATCGCGTTCGCCTGACGGCCGATGTTGAAGAGGATGCTCTTCGACGGCGTCTTCACGGCCCGCTCGACGAGGCCCTTCAGGAGCGTCAGGTCTTCCCTGCCCGCACACAGCGAGATGAAGATGTCCGCCGCCCGCACCCCGCCGACGTCGCGGTTCTCGACGACCGCCGAAAGGATCTTGAGGAGGTGCGACTTGCCGGAGCCGAAAAAGCCGGAGATCCACGCGCCGTTTGAACAGCCCTCGTTGTAGTTCTCGAAAAACGTCTCGAGATACAACCGGATCTCGTCGGTGATGACGAACTCCTCGAGTTCATTCTTGAGGACGTCTTCATCCTCCGCCTTGATGACGCCCTCGATGTGGCGGTTGATGTCCTTCTTGAAAAGCTGCGCGATGTTCATGACTCTCTCCATGACGCTAAGTATCAGAGCCTACCATTCAATGCAAGATCTCTGATGTACTTACCACTTTCTGTCAAGCGACATGACTTTGAATTCATCGCGGCAAAATACATATGCGTCTCTTCGCATGGCACAACCAGCCCCGCCCGTTCCATTTTCTGAAGATCCTTAAACACCTTGACCTTCTCGGCATCTGCATACGGTCGGACGTATTCATGTCTAATGTTAGGGTCGTTTGTAAACTCAAACGAAGGGTCAAGCTCATATATATCTTTCTCTGCAAAATACTCTCGCATTTTCCGCAGCACCTCTTTTTCAATCATTGGACGCATCTGCCGAAGCGACACTCTCTGTTTTACATTTGTCGCAAAGACAGGACGTTGCTGCCATGCTCCAAAATATCGGTCAACACATGCATACAGTCCACTGGGCGTTACGGCTCCGCAAATATCGGCGGCTGCTCCTCGTAGACCAAACACAATCAAACTTGTGAACTCCCCACCATGCCCAATGCACTCCGCCGCAGTCTGATCCTTGTCACACGCAGCCAACAAAGTCACTCCTGATGCGATATTTGGAGCTCCTACACTATTCGGATTCGTCTTGCAAATATCCCCCGAATAACAACAATCCAAGATTATCACACGATTCTTATAATGATTACCACTCTCATTCGCCAACTTCAAAATATCCGCTAAAGAGACACCTTCATCTCCCTCCTCATAATCTGGCATAACAATATAGCCATCATGGCCAACGACACATCCATGTCCTGCAAAATACAACAACGCGACGTCTCCTGATCCCTGCGTAAACAAATCACGAATACTTCGGCGAACATCAGATTTACGCTGTGGGTCTATGAGAACTTGCGTATCAAAGTTTCTATCGCCGTTCTCGTGAGTTGAAAGGACATGATCCATTGCACGAGCATCATTCACGCATCCCGTAAGCGGCGACGTTGGATATTTATCAATACCAATTATTAAGGCTTTTTTCATTTTCAGAATCCCCTCACAATGCGTTTCTACGAATGGCGTCAACAATCGACGCGGAATTCCATTTCACGATCTCATCAGCCGAATCCCTGACAATAGTCGAGATTTGTTTCGCCCCCCAAGGGGCGATCGCCAAGATCGGTTTACTCAGCTCTTGCGCAATCCTAATCTCACGATTGATCCACTTTGAGAACGTACTATACTTCCCTGCCATTATCAGAACACAACTCGCATGTCGCATCTGTTCGCGTATTGCAAACTCCAACATGGTCGTTGTAGGGGCATCATGAATGGGACTATCCTTTGGGACCGAATAGTCCCGCCAATTGAAATACGAAATTTCATCCAACAGCCCAGTCTCGTATGCATCACCATATGTCCAAGAGTGACCGATAAATAGGCTATACAATCTAAGTTGCGGCATCTTTTTATCCTTATTCCTTATTTGTGAACTACAGGATTAGAATTTTCATTTAGCCATTTATCAAACGAACAATACACTCCTATCGACTCGTTTATCCATAGTGACACTTTATCTGACCCTTTAGCCTTGCATCTATCGACATAAGGATACATTGATAAATATTCCACTCCTGTAAACGTTGTCTTTTGTCCTGATACCAACGGACAAATAGCAACCCGCCCAGTCTTCCCATCTGCAAATCCGGTCTCCCACGGCATCCACTTGGATGCAGCAGAATCATCGGACGTCACATACCATAGACACCGACTATGCGAAAGCCGGTTTCGCAGGATCTCGGCCGTTCGCCCGTTTACTTTAGACCGATCCAATGACGGATCAACAATCCAATCAATATAAACCGAATATTTAAAGTCGTTCACCAATTCATCAGCCAATCCCTTTACCACATCACGATCCTCGTATCGATGTGACAGAAAAATGTCGAAGGTCTGTGTTGGATGGATGCTTGCAACAGGCACCCTGCTCGGTATGCTTTCATTTACTGGAGACAGCGAATCCATAGCAAACGACCTAACCGTGCGCGCTCTTCTCAACAACTCATCTCTATTAAACAACATAAATCACTCCCATTTTCAATTCTCATTCATCTTGAGAAAAGTCTCGATGTCGAAAGCGCGGTAGTAGCCGCGCCCGTCGGGGCGTCCGAAGAGATGCAGGGACGCCCCCGTGCCGGACGCCTGCACATAGTCGCCGGGGAAGAACAGCACGAGCGGAATGCTCGTGATGATCTCCGAGAGATTGGTCAGCAGCTCGTGCGCCTCGAAAATCGGATAGCACGCCCCGATGCCGGTCACGATCACCAGCCGGTGGTCGTCGACCTTGATCATCTCGGCGATCATCGGCGCGATCTCGGTCTTCACGTTGAGCTGCGCCCGTATGTCGGTGAGCAGGTTCTCGTGGTCGACCGTGCTCTCGTTCTCAAGCGTCCAATCGAGGTCGTCGTTCTCGCGCATCTTCTCGATCATCACCTTGTAGAGATCGACGTGCAGCGTCTTGACGCCCTGCGTGTTCAACTTCTCGATGAGAAGTCTGGCCACGCCATCGCTCTTCACCTGCTCGGTCGCGTCATAATGGCAAATGAAGAACGGGACCTCCGTCGACACGCCCTTGCGCGTCAAGAAGTCCTCGGACGAAAGTAGCTTATACAGATCGTCAAACTTTGCTTCGATGTTTTTCATAAGCCTGTAAATCCTGTTAATCCTGTCAAAACCAATTCCTCACTCCTAATTCCACATTCCTCATTTCCCAATGTACATGGGGAAGAAGGCAAGGTCCCTCTCCGGAATGAAATTCATGAGTTCGGCATCCATCACCAGCGGGATGATGTTGTCCTTCTTGTCGAGAAAACCGGCCTCGCGCATCATCTTGAAGACGATCTGGCGGACCTTGGCATATGTCTGCTCGGACAGCTCGTCCAGCTCGGGATGTAGCGCCAGCTTCCCGTTCACGAATTTCTCATAGTCGCTTGTCGTATATGTTTTCTGTCCCGTCACATACGCCTCATGAAGCGCTTCAACGGCGAAATCGCCGACCAGTTCATAGGTACGGCAGACCGCCAGCCAAGCGAATACGTTGCGCTCGTTAAGTCGGTTCTCAACGAACCGCGCCAACTCCTCGGGAGCCAGCTTCTCCAGTCGAAGCACCAGCTCCGACCCAATGCGACGGAGCGCAGAAACCGTCCGACACTTGAGCGTATTCTCCTTGACGATCCGCGCATAGGTCGCCTCACCCGACCCGCAATCACGATACAGCACGGCCACCTCCTGCATCGCTACAGGAGAGAGTCCGACAGCCGTGAATGAAAACCTGTACTTCATTTCAAATTCCTCTGCCTTCTTATTAGCAAACACCGTGCCAGACCTCTAATTGTGTCTTGATGCTCGTTTTTACACAACATATAGACAGCTTAGCCTTCTTGCGAGACGCTATATAGAATATCTGCTATACAACCGATAGAAAATATGCTACACTATGCATTATGAAACATGTAATAGTATCGATTCTCGGAACCAGGAAGGATCTCGGCAATCCCGAGAACCACAATTGGAGCCCTTCCGTGTCGCTCGTTCTCCACGGAGACAAGTTCACTGTTGACGAGTACCACCTCATCTACAACAAGGGCTTCAAAGACCTCGCGGAGGAGGTGCAAGCGCGAATCGAGAAGGTATCGGTCACTACAAATGTGGTCCTGGACGAGATCGAACTCGATGATCCCTGGAACTTCGACGAGGTCAGCCAGAAATTCTTCGACTATGTGAAGCGTCCCTGCTTCCACCGAGACAATACGGAATACCTCGTCCACATCAACACCGGCACAAACGTCGAGCGCATCTGTCTGTTCTGGCTCGTGTACGCCAACTACATCAAGGCGAAGCTCATCCAGTCGGCCCCTTCAACCGGATTCGGACAAAGTCACAGCGACAATCCCGAGGGACTGCTGAAGATCATCGACATGGGCCTTACCAGCAACACGGCCCTCGCCAGCCGCATCAACGACCTCTCCCTTGAAGGCATCACATTCCTGAAGGACGGTATCCAGACCAAGAACAAGCAGTACAACGAGACCATCGACGAACTTGAACGACTCGTTCTCTCCTCCTCCGACCCAATTCTCATCACCGGACCGACAGGCGCGGGCAAGACAAAGCTGGCATCGAAAATCTACGAACTGAAACGAAAGCACAACCTCGTCAAAGGAGCTTTCGCCTCGGTCAACTGCGCAACCCTCAATCACGCCACCGCCCGCAGCGAACTCTTCGGACACGTCAAGGGCGCGTATACCGATGCCAAGGACAAACGGGACGGATTCATAAAGACCGCCGAAAACGGCATCCTGTTCCTAGACGAGATTGGCGACCTCACTAAGGAGGTACAGACCATGCTCCTCAAAGCTCTTGAAGAACACGAATTCTTCCCCATGGGATCCGACAAACCGGTCAAGTGCAGCTTCCAGCTGATTTGCGGGACCAACCAGGACCTCACAGATCCCGAGAAGTTCCGTTTCGACCTCCTCCAACGCATCAACCGCTGGTCCTACCGCATTCCCGGACTTTCCGAACGTCGCGAGGACATCGAGCCGAACTTCAATTATGAGCTGGACCTTTTCAAGAATCATGTGAACCGCGGCGTCGTCATCACCGACGAAGCGCGAAAGCTGTTCATGGACTACGCCCTCGCCGAAACCACACGATGGGACGGCAACTTCCGTGAACTCCGCAATATGGTCTCCCGTATGGGAACTCTGGCCCAGGACGGCGAAATCCGGCCCACAGACGTCGAGCGCGAGATCAGGCGCATGGCTTCAACCAGGCAGCCGGAAGCCGTCACAACCCCTACGGAGCCCGTTTCCGAACGATCCGGGCTTGAGAATGAGGATCCCTACCTCAAATCACTGCTCGGCAACGGCTATTCAGAGCGCATGGACGCCATTGAGATCGTCACTCTCAAGTACGTGCTGGACGTCTGCCGCACCTGCACCTCTGCAGCCGAAGCTGGTCGCCGTCTGTACAACGTCACCCGTGACAGCCGGTCAAAAGCAAATGACTCGGACCGGATCGCCAAGTTTCTCAAGACCTACAAGCTGAAATTCTCTCAGCTTCAGCACGCCTGACAGCGGGAGTGTGCAAGCCACACACTCCCCGACCTAGGAGAGCATAAAAACTACTCTTGAGGCCATTTTTGGTTCGCGACGGGGCGAAAGGCACGAAAGCATACGCGGCGAGAAATCTACACGGAAATACGCGAATTTCCTCGGGAAAACGATTGACGGCCCATGTGACCGCCGTCACACGGAGCAGAGCAGTCTGGCGGATACAGCCCCTCTTTCAGGCCCCCGTCACAAGCCTCTAACGTCACACGAAAGAGACTCTCCCCACGCGCAGAACCCCTTGTAAATTGGGCCAAATGCCCCTACGCATAAAAACAAAGAACTCGGAGGTCTCCGAGTTCGCTGAATGATTTGGTGGCCAAGGCCGGGATCGAACCGGCGACACACGGATTTTCAGTCCGTTGCTCTACCAACTGAGCTACCTAGCCACGGTAGAGAACTTGCGAATGGTAGGAGCAGAGGGATTCGAACCCACGACCCAGTGATTAAGAGTCACTTGCTCTACCAGCTGAGCTATGCTCCCATTCACAATGTTTCCCCGTCACGAATGGAGCGAGCTAAGGGACTCGAACCCTCGACAACCACCTTGGCAAGGTGGCACTCTACCAACTGAGTTAAGCTCGCACTTGGTGTCGTGAAAACGCTGGATAGTATAACAGACCTCGGCGGTGCGCGCAAGGGGGTATTTAAAAAAAAATTATGCTATACTTCTCCCCCATGACAGCCCATGACATCTTCACGGATTCGCGCGTTGCGCGCGTGCGCGAACTGAAGACGGAACTCCACCGCCTGAACGGGGAACTGGCGCAGACGCGCGCCGAACTTGAAGGGCTTCGCACCCACTTCGCGCTCGCGCTGGCCGCCGCGCGCGACGCCGAGACGCTGCCCGAGGGCGGTCGCCTCGCGATCATCGACGGCTGGAACGCCCTGCTCGGCAGCGCCTCCCTCCTTACGTCCGCAGAACGCCACCTCGCGGACGCGCCCCGCAAGCGCGGCATTCTCCGTGCCCACGTGCGGACCTGGCTGGACGCCCATCCGCTCGACCGGGCCTGGATCGTCTTCGACGGCCCCCAGGCCGACGGCGAGACCGAGGGGCGCCTGCGCGTGAGCTTCACGGGCGGGGAGGGTCCGCACCGCGCGGACCGCCTGATCTGCGACTACCTACGCATGTGCCGCTACGCTGGCACGGCGCACCGCATCCACGTCTTTACCGAAGACGCCGATTTCCGCCGCGCCGCCGCCGCGCTCGGCGGCACCGTCCACGCCATCCGCGAACTCCTCAGCGCAGGATGAGCGTGAGGCCCGTGTGCGCCAGGTCGAGCGAGCGGCCGTCCGGCGAGAGGGCCGCCGTCCACTTGCGGCCGTCGTCGCCCGTCACGACGAGGTGCGGCA